>Ga0209542_10000662_pt1 | contig 82681 bp, 76 predicted proteins | sample RifCSPhighO2_01_FD_184028 | JGI IMG/M metagenome (GOLD analysis project Ga0209542, IMG submission 184028) | Soil microbial communities from Rifle, Colorado - Rifle CSP2_plank highO2_0.1 (SPAdes) (version 2) | ecosystem: Environmental > Terrestrial > Deep subsurface > Rock core/Sediment ...
TGAGCGAAGTCGAACCAGAACCGCGAAATTGTCAATAATCTTCGAACCCCGTTAGAAGTAAGACACCAAAGGTGTCTGCCGATGCGTAAACGCATCGGACTTCTAACGGGGCGAGCTAAATCAGCAATCTCACGGCTCGAAGTATCATACAGTGGACCTGGGGAGAATCGAACTCCCATCTCCTCGATGCAAACGAGGTGTGCTGCCATTATACCACAGGCCCTTATTGTTGCCGTAAAATGTAATCATTGCCGGCCAGCCCTGCACAACGTGGAGCCGAATTGACTCGCCGACTTATTGGAGAACGGTCAGATCAGACCTTATCCGCTTTAAGCTAAAAATAGCTTAACAAAAATTGTAATATCTCTCAATGTCTAATATAATTAAAAAATGGATAAAACTAATTCAAAATTGAGCTCAAAAAAACGCTATCTCCAAATAGCCCTTAACAGCACCATTGAAGAGGCCTATAAAATTATCCCGCAACTACCAGTAAGCGACAGAATCTTGATTGAAGCTGGCACGCCATTCATAAAGAGATACGGCGAAGAAGGAATAAGGCAGATTAAATCACTATACGAACTTCACACTTTAGGACAAGCATCGCAAGTATCTCGTTTCTCAAATATGCCTACTGGCGGACTATCTTCCTTCTTGCTAAAAGCTGCTTTGAAAACATATACCTCTTCCCGAGAAACCGCAAAAGAATCTCCGTCATTTGCCGTATATCCCTATGTTGTGGCTGATTTAAAAATGATGGACAGAGGCGGAACCGAGGTAGAGATAGCTTCCCGCGCCGGAGCCGATGCGGCTGTCGCTATGGGCCACTCACCCATTGAATCGCTTAATGTCTTTGTGCAGAAATGCGAAGATTTAGGACTTGACGCTATGATAGATATGATGAATGTGGAATATCCGCTTTCCGTTTTACGACAACTTAAAAAAATACCGCGAGTCGTCATTCTGCATCGAGGCGTTGACGAAGAAGAACTAAACAAAGAAAAACAAATCCCTCTGCATGAAATCAGAAGGGTTAAGGGAAATTACGATATTCTTGTTGCAATTGCCGGCGGCGACACGATCCGTGAAGCACAACGGGCAATATTTAATGACGCTGATATAGTGGTGGTTTGGAAATCTTTTTATCAAAGCAGCCAAGATACTGCTTTATTGGCGCAAGAATTCCTGAAAGAGATTAAGTAGTGTTACTTCTTATTCTTACTATTAAAGAAATCGGCTAAAGATTTAATCCCTTCCATAAATTCTATCGGCAAGGCGAAAATAACGGTTTTTGACGGGTCGGGATTTATTTTTTCAATCGTTTGGAGGGTCCGAACCGAAATGCCGCCGGGAACAGAGCTCAAAATCTTTGCCGCTTGAGACAATTTTTCGGATGCCACGTATTCTCCTTCGGCTCGTATGATAACCGCCCTCCTTTCTCTTTCCGCTTCCGCCTGCTTTGCCATCACTCTCTTCATATCGGCTGGCAGTTCAATGTCCTGAATCTTAATGGTGGACACATCAATACCCCAAGGATCCGTTGCGACATCAACGATTTTTTTTATTTCTTCGGCGATTTTATCTCTTTCCGAAAGCAAAACATCTAATTCCACTCCGCCAATCACATCCCTTAGCGTCGCTTGGGCGTATAAAGCGACTGCGCGGCGAAAATCTTGGATTTCCAAAACCGCTTTTTCGGCGATATCCACCCGGAAATAAACAACAGCGTTAATGCCAACGGTTACATTGTCTTTTGTGATGACTTCTTGCTGGGGAATATCAACCGTGGCGATACGCAAATCAACTTTAATCATTCTTTGGATAGCCAAAAAAGCGAATATCCAGGTTAATCCCGGCTTTCTGGTGCCGGTAAATTTTCCGAGAGTTAAAATGACTCCCCTCTCGTACTGATCAATAACTCTTAGACCGGTAACAATTAAAAAAATAATTACGCCGAGTATCCAAGACAGAGGCAACAATGAAAATAATGTCATATATTTTATTATTTATTATTTATACTCAGTAAGTATACCACAAAGCAACGCGCAACCAAAAGAAAAAACGCCCCGTTGTGAGCGTTTTTTCTTTTGGAAATTATTATAGATAACGTAAAATTGCTTAGTGGGCGCGGAAGGAATCGAACCTTCTACTTCTTCATTATCAGTGAAGCGTTCTACCGGTGAACTACGCGCCCCTATACCAAAATTATAAAATTTTGGTCGGACCAGACAGAAATTTTTTTAGAAATTTCTATATAGGACACTTTATCTTTTCTTGCCCGGTAGTGAATTTTTGGTCGTTTCGCTTTAGCGAAACCAATGAAACGAAGTTTGCCAAAAATTCACTACCGGGTTTTGCTAAAATTTCCCGATACCAAATCCGGAATCAATTTTTTGAGAACTGCTGGATTTAATTTGATCGAATTGTTATAATCTCCTGAACTTACAATTATCTTTTTCTCTTTCATCAACCCAATATCAACAAATGTTGGAATTTTAAATATAACGCCGAATGGCGGCGTTGAACCAATTTTTACCCCTTTCAGATTTTTCTTCATCCACGCCTCCTTAACGAAATCTATCTTTTTTGATTTGGCAATTTTCCTCAATTTTTGTTTGTCTAAATTTTTGTTTGCCGGAATTAAAACTAGAACAATAGACTTATCTAATTTTACAACAAGGGTTTTACCAATTATTTTTTCTGCAATCTTTAAAGTTGCCGCTTTGTCATACGCAGTAAAAACAATCTTGTGTTGAATTGTCTCGTATTTGACTTTATTGTCCTCAAAAAATTTTTGCAGTTTTTTCAGTATTGGCATTTTTTGATATTAGCAAGTAAACAGTGGGGAAGCAAGAAAAGGGTCACTACTAATTAGTAGTGACCCTTAAACCCAGGATCCGTTTGTCTATCTGTTGCGCACAAAAGAACTAAAAAAGGGTGAAGAGAGAGCGCGTGATTCCAACGGTTAGTACGTAGAAAACACAACACGGCTCTCTCTTCCTGAATACTACCAGATTCAGAATATCCTACTAAAAAAATTCTGTCAAGGGCTCATCTACGTTTGCGCTCTTCATTATTTTCTGTTAGATTTGAATATAATCCGATAAGATGTGTTTTACCATAATTCGTGATAATTAGCGTGATATTGGTACTTATTAGTGGATATGCCACAAGAACTTCAAGACAAATTGCCTCCGCAAAACATTGAAGCCGAGACATCACTGCTCGGTTCTCTTTTGCTGGATAAAAACGCTCTTGTCAAAGTGGTGGATTTTTTACAGATCCGCGATTTTTACAAGAAAACTCACCAGGACATTTACGAAGCGGCGGTTGAGTTATTTGAAAAAGGAGAGCCGATTGATCTGTTGTCGGTATCCAACCGCCTCAAAGACAAAAATGTCCTGGAAAACGTTGGCGGCAACGCTTATTTAACCGAACTTGTCAATTCTGTTCCCACCGCCAGTCACGTTCTAAACTACGCCAAAATTGTCCAGAGAAAAAGAGTTTTGAGGGATTTGATAGAAGCCAGCCACGACATCGAAGCGATGGGATACAACGAATCGGAAGACACAGACGTTTTGATGGATCAAGCCGAAAGAAAAATTTTCGCTATAGCCCAAAAGGGCCTCACTCAAAGTTTCACGCTGGTCAAAGAAACGCTGGAAGAAGCGTTTGAAAGAATAGACAAGTTATCAAAAAGACAGGGGGTCCCGAGAGGATTGGCTACCGGTTTTTCGGATTTGGACAATATCTTGGCTGGACTGCAAAACTCGGACCTGGTTGTCTTGGCTTCCAGACCAAGCATGGGAAAATCGTCTTTGGCCTTAAATTTTGCCGCTCACATTGCCATTGTTGAAAAAACACCGGTGGGAATATTCTCTCTTGAAATGTCTAAAGATCAAGTGGTAGACCGTCTTATTGCCAGCACGGCCAATGTTGATCTCTGGCGTTTGAGAACCGGGAGATTATCGGGCGAAGGAGAGAATAATGATTTTACAAGAATCCAACAGGCAATGAGCGTCCTGTCGGAAGCTCCGATTTATATAGATGACAGTTCATCGCCCAATATTTTACAAATGAGAGCGATGGCAAGACGACTCCAAGCCGATCAAGGATTGGGACTCGTCGTTGTTGATTATCTTCAATTGATGGAGCCAAGAAACCCCATGGCTCCTATTGTCCAGCAGATGACTGAAATATCGCGCTCCTTAAAAGGACTGGCAAGAGAGCTTAATATTCCGGTTCTGGCATTGTCTCAATTATCGAGGGCGGTAGAGCAACGGACACCTCAAATCCCGCGGCTATCGGACCTTAGGGAAACTGGCGCTATTGAACAGGACAGCGACGTGGTACTGCTTATTTATCGGGAAGATCGCTATCGTCCAGAAACCGCCAGAAAAGGTATTGCCGATATAATTATAGCCAAACACAGAAACGGGCCTGTGGGCAAAGTAGAATTATACTTCGATGAAAGCACTGTAAGCTTCAAAAACCTCGATAAAAGCTATGACATTGAATAAATTAACTGAAGCAGCTAATGTTTAGCCCTACAATACAAAAACTTATTGATCTTTTTGCAAAATTCCCTACCGTGGGACCAAGGACAGCCGCTCGTTTTGTTTTCTATTTGTTAAAACTACCCGGAGAAGAAGCCGAAAAAATTATCTCGGCCATCTCTAATTTAAAAGAAAAGGTAAAAACTTGTCACTCTTGTTTCAATAGCTTTGAAGGAGAAGGAAAATTATGCGTAATCTGTAAAGATTCAAATAGGGATAAATCGTTACTGTGTGTTGTTGAAAAAGAGTCGGATCTCGCGTCTATTGAAAAAATTAAAAAATACAACGGGCTCTATTTTATTCTTGGAGAAACAGTATCCACCCTTAAAAAAAGCGACCTTTTGAAATTAAGAACGAAAGAGCTTGAAGAAAGAATTAAGGAGCAAAAAAACATTCAAGAAATTATTATCGCCATCAACCCAACAGCCGAAGGAGAAACTATCGCTTTATACTTGGAAAAGCTATTAAAAAAAGCGCTGCCTGAAGGAAAGCGCGTTACCCGCCTTGGACGAGGATTGCCTTTGGGCGGAGAAATAGAGTACGCCGACGAAGAAACAATATCTTCGGCTTTTGAAGGCCGAAGATAATTCCTAAATCCTAATTTCTAATCTCTAAACAAATCATAAATCCCAATTTCTCAAATCACAAACATGCTCACAACCTATGGCTTCGACTTTAGAATTTATTTAGGATTTAGCGTTTAGGATTTGGGTTATCTCAACCTCGGTATAGAACTGGCGGTGCCCCCTTTTGACTTTATAGCGAGTTTTGGGCCTATATTTAAAAACAATCTCTTTTTTGAACTTACCCTGTGAAATTACTTTGCCAGAAATACTAGCGCCTTTCACCAAAGGCGTGCCAATCTCCAATTTTTTGCTTTTTTCCAATAACAAAACCTTGTCGAACACAACCTCTTTGCCGACTTCTTCTGCTATTTTCTCAATTTTAATTTTATCTCCCGGCGCAACAATATATTGTTTGCCGCCGGTTTTTATTACCGCGAACATATTTTTTTATACTACTATCTTTCTGTTAATTTTGCAATCACTCTCCTTAATTCTCCTGTCCTTCGCCTAATTTTTTGGCCTCGCCTATTTCAACAAGCTTCTCAACTTTATCGTCTAATAACTTGAGGCGATTTTCCGAATCGGAATAAGCGGAACCGGCATTTTTTAAATGACTGCCCAGTTTCCTGAAATCATTCATTAATTTTTCTGCATCTTGATGGACCTTGGCTATTTTCTTTAAAATTTCTTGAGTTTGTCTTGAAATTTGGGTATCCCTAAACCAATGCTCAATTGTTCTTAAAGTTAAATATATCGTGTTAGGCGAAGTCAAAATGATTTTTTTTGACCAGGCAAAAGCTGCAATATCTACTTCTCTCCCGATATTATTAATTATCTCGTAATAAATGGCTTCGGCTGGGATATACATCAAAGCAAAGTCGGTTGTTCCCTCCGACGGCAAAACATATTTAGTAGCGATTTCGTTTGTTCGATTTTTAACGTCTTCCAGGAAGCTTTTCTTGAAAAAACTCTTTTCTGTGTCAGAAACAGCATTTACCATCTTGTCAAAATTTTCCGAGGGAAATTTAGAGTCAATCGGTAAAACTTTATTATTCGGAAGTTTTAAAACGGCGTCAACTTGTTCGCCTGAAGAAAACAGATATTGGATTTTATAAAGCTCTTTCGGAAAATGTTGGCTTAAAATGTGCTCTAACGATGCTTCTCCCCATTGTCCTCTTAATTTGGGCGATTTAAAAATATCCTGAAAGGAAGAAACGTCTTTCACGACTTCTGCTATTTGTTTTAAATTTGCCTTCATCTCGGTAGTTTCCTTAGTAAAAGAACGGATCTGGTCGTTAAGCTGTTTTGATGTCCCGTCTACGCTACCCCTGATTTCTTTGAGTTGATTTATCATTAAGTCGGTTATCCTCCTCTCTAAATCCTTGATGGCATCGCTCTGTTTCTCGTCTATTTTGGTTTTTCGAGTAAAGAAAAATGCCAAAGCCGCGATTAAAATTATAATCAATACTAAAGAAGAATCATTCATAAGACGACTTTATCACTATCTGAATAGAATTTCAATTAAGACAAAAGCGATGTAAATCAATAATAAAAACACGGCTTCCCTTTTGCTTATCTTCCGATCGCTCCTTACGAAAAAGAAGAAGAAAAGAGCCGATATTATGAGAAAAAACCTGGCGATTACGAAGGGTGAAAAATCAGGTATCCTTATCGGGGCAATCAGCGAAACTATGCCCAAAACAAGAGTCGCTGGCACTATGACCGACCCCATCAAGTTTCCCAATATCATCCAAGTTTGACCTCTTTTAGCTAAAGATACTGAAAGATAGATTTCTGGCAAGGCGTTTCCCAAGCTAACTATTAAAATGCCGATGAGCGCTATGTCTAAGCGAAAAAAATAAGCGAAAAACTTAGAAGACAAAACAATGCCTTCGGCTGATAACAACAGTATAATAAGTCCCAAAAAAATATATCCAACGTCCCTTAAAAATGGCTTAAATTCTTTAATGCGAGATACTGTTCCTTCCTCGTAGGCCTTAACAAATCTTTCTTTCTTGGAAAAAAGCCAAAAGTTATAAAGCATAAAAGTTAAAATAAGAACTATGCCGTCTCCCCCGCCCAAAACGCCATCCAGGATCAACAATAACGGCAAGAGAGCGATGATAAAAGTGAAAACGGATGACGATTGAACCATTCTGCTGTCGGTCGGCAAACCCTTAGCGATCAACGCCGATATGGCTATTGCCAAGGTTAAATCAATGACATTGCCGCCGACGATATCCCCGAAAGAAAGGATAGGAATTTTGTGGAAGGCGGAGAAGATACCGACGAAAAAATTAGGCAAAGAAGCGGCAAAAGACATTACAAAAAAGGCGACCACAAACTCTCTCCAGCCCAGAAATCTTGCCACCCGCATCAATCCTTTTACCATCAGTTCGCTGGCAAAATAGAGACCGAGACAAGAGATTAAAAAAAAGAAAATATAAAAAAAAGACATTTTTATTAAGTTGAAATGACTTGATTACTTAACCGTATAGATAATCTGAAACAAGATACCGAGCGAAAAAACCAGAACCAAAGGATAGGCAAGCTTGCTATTGGTCGTTTTTTGGTACATTAACAAAATTAAGATAGCGTTTACTCCCAACATTATTCCGCCGACAAAAGATAGGATTGAAATAAAATTATTAAATCCGAACAGAAAAAGAACTAAAGGAGGAAAACAGGTTATCAGCCAGGCAAGATTCTCTTTTATCTTTAAATCATAACAAAATGTTCTTTTCAGAGTAAGGCCAAGGGTAATGAACGAAGTGAAAGTGGTGAGAATCCCAAAGAATAAAGCCCAACCTACCACCCCTCTGCCTAAAACCTGTTCCAAACCAGTAAGAGCTAACTCGGTCGTATTGGATCCCGTAATTCCTAAAATCACATATATAAAGAAAAAATAAACGGCTATTGCCATTAGCATAGAAATAAGGATAACTTTTCTTAACATCTGTTTTTTTGACCCCAGCATTTCTTCTATTTCCGGAATCAAATCCGTTCCCCATAAAGAAAAAAGAATGACGCCAAATGGCAAGAAAAATTGCGACCAGTCGGGATTAGCAAAAAAATGATTGTTGTTGATCAGGGTTTTCCCCTGCAGGAAAATAGCGAGTAAGGCAACAAAAAATAAAATCAGTCCCCAGAATTCGATGCTGGCTATCGCTTTAATGCCCAAAAAGATTAAAATAGTGCCGGCAAAAAAATAAATAAGGATAAAAACAATGGAACTGCCGCCAAAAACAGGAGATAATAATTTCTCCAAAAATTCTCCTCCGACAACGGAATAAGCAAGCATGGCGCCGAACGCCCCGATAACGCTTGAGACAATGGCAATTTTTTCCCAGAAAGACCCAAGATACATTTTTACGAATCCGGGAAGACGTTTTTTATCCGGAGTCATCAAGGACAATTCGCCAAAACACATATGCACCATTACGGATAAAACTCCCAAAACAACAAAGTAGCCAAGCATAACCCAAAACCCTAATTGCAAAGTAACATATGGCAAAGCAAAAATACCAACGCCAATAATGGTGCCGGATAAAACAGAAACGGCATAAACCCCGTTAAAAATTTGCTTCATATTAGACATTTTTTCTGGCGACAAAATAAAACTTTGTTAATTCTATCAAAACCATATTGATTACGCCAAAACCAATAAGGATTGACCATTCAAATAAGCCGATGGGCACCGTTCTTAGCAACCAATGACCAAAAGGACTGTAAATGGCGAAAAACAATAGAGCTAATCCAATAATCGTTGAAACAACAACATAAGAGTTGGCAAAAGGATTGTATTGCCAGATGTTCTTTCTTAAATTGCGTAAAGAAAATATCAAAAAGAATGAATCGAAAACCAAACCGGCAAACATTACGGTCCTGATTTTTTCAATCGGGTAGCTCTGGTTTAAAAGCCACATAAAAATGCCGAAAAGCATCAAGTCGGTAAAAATTCCTACAGCGAAAATCAAAAATTTCATTGCCCCGGTTAAAATAGGAAAATTAACGGGCTCGGGAGGTCTATCCATAATATCTTTTTCTTTCGGTTCAAGGGTTAAAGCAAAAGATGGCGGAGTGTCTTCAATAACATTCTTCCATAATATCTGGCTTGGCAGAACCGGTAGTGGTAAACGAAACAACAAGGCCATGCCTATTAAAAGAACTTCGGTGAAACCGCCAATAAGAAGATAAGTGATAATTTTTCGGATATTGTCTATGATTTTACGGCCCTCCTCAATTGCAACTATAATGATCTCAAAATTGTCATCAAGCAGGACCAAATCTGACGCTTCTTTGGCGACATCCGTACCCGATCCCAAAGCCACTCCGATATTTGCCTTTTTCAAGGCAGGCGCGTCGTTGATTCCGTCACCGGTCATAGCTACAACCTCTCCTTTTCTCTGCCAAGCCGAAACAATCCTTATTTTATGACGCGGTTCGGATCTCGCGTAAATATGAATTCTATTTACAATCTTATCCAGTTCAACATCTGACATTTCGTCTAAATCTTTACCTTCCAAGATATTTTCTTCCTTAATATTAAAGTCCAGCTCTTTGGCAACCGCTTTGGCAGTGAACTTATGATCCCCGGTGATAATGACAGGTTTCATTCCGGCTTGACGGCAAATTCGCATTGCCTCTCTGGTGCTTTGTCTGATTGGGTCGTGCAAAGTAATAAATCCGGCAAAAACCGCGCCATCTAATATCTTTTCGTAGATAATCGCTTTATCATTCTCTTCTAAAGACAACTTGCTTAACTCCATCGCATCTATCTCTGGAATTACCTTATAAGCAACCGATATCACTCTGAATCCTTCAGAGGCAAACAAGGAATATTTTTCTTTTAACGTTTTCTCATGTTGCGTATCGAAGCCGACTGTCGTGCCGCTGCCGTCAGCGAATTTACACATAGATAAAATCTTTTCTGGCGCACCCATAATGTACGCGACATATTTATCAGGCAAACGATGCAAACTTGCCGAATACTTGTATTGAGGATCGAATAAAAGCTCTCCAATCAATCTTTCTTCTTTTAGAATGTCCTCTTTGTCAAGGCCTGCTTCTGTAGCCGCAAGGAACAACGCCTTGTCTGTTGGACGTCCTCGCATAACCCATTGTTCCATCGGTTCTTCAAAATTTTCGATAAAAGCTTCCGATCTCAATAAGGCAATTTTTAGAGCTAAAGCATGAGACGAATCCAGTTTCAAGCCAATCTGTTCTCCTCCTGTTTGGTTGATTCTATCCAAAAACTTTCCATCGCCGGTGTAAATGCCCTTTAGTTCCATTTTGGCTTTGGTTAAAGTGCCTGTTTTATCCGTACATATCACAGAAGTACTGCCAAGAATTTCTGAAGCCACCAATCGTCTTACCAAACCCTTCTTTTTTAAGAGCTCCCTTACGCCGAAAGCAAAAACTAAGGTCACCGCAATCGGCAGGCCTTCAGGAATAGCGGCCACGGCTACGGACACCGCGGTCAGAAATATATCAAAAGGATTTTCTCCGCTTAACACGCCGCCTATAAAAATAATAAGGCAGGCCAGTAAAACAACTATGGCTATGATTTTACTAAAATTTTCTATCTTTCTTTGATAGGGAGTTTTCTCGTCTCTGGTCGTCCTTACTATCGACGCCAATTTTCCTATCTCGGTCTGCAACCCTGTTGCCGTTACCACCGCCACCGTCTTCCCTTCTTCCGTTACCGTTCCCATGTAAACCATACTATTTCTATCCGCTATCGGGGTTTTCACCAACAACGCGTTGTTTTGCTTTGCGACCGCTAACCACTCTCCGGTTAGAACTGATTCGTTAACCCGAAGGTTTTGCGATTCAATAATTCTGGCGTCTGCCGGCACTTTATCTCCGGGACTTAACAGAATAATATCTCCTGGCACCAAATCTTCCTGGGGCACAATCCTTTCTTCGCCATTTCTTACAACCAGAGCTTTAATTTTGATCAACTTCTTTAAAGCGCCGAGGATTTCTGCTGTTTTACGTTCTTGAAAATAACCGATTGTCGCGTTAATAACCACAATAAAGAAAATAACTGCCGATTCCGAATACTCACGCATTGCCAGAGTGATTACGCCAGACAATAATAATATATATACTAAAGGACTTTTGAATTGAGACAGAAACAAAATTATTCCGGATAAAGGCCTTGCTTCAGGAAGACCATTCTTTCCATATTGTTTCTGGCGCGTTTTTACTTCTGCCGCCGCCAATCCTTTATCGCGATTAGAATTCAGCTCTTTCAGGGCCAAATCGAAACTAATACTATGCCAATTGTTTTGAATCATTGCTATATTGTACCTTGGGAAAACGTTTTATTCTATGCTAAACGCCTAAAAAACGGCGTTAATGCGCCGTTTTTTAGGATAGATGATTCGAACCTGTTGTGATCCCGCCTTTCCATTAGTGACCCTGACGGGATTCGAACCCGTGTGATATGGATGAGAACCATATATCCTAAACCACTAGATGACAGGGTCTTAAAAAGGATAGAACGATGAGCCATCAATTTTTAATAATTACCATAAAATCAGGATTTTGTAAAAGTAAAAAGCTGCCAATTACTGCTGGCAGCCTTGTTTTTTTTCTTCTACCCTCGAAATAACCTCCTATCTAATTCTCGCCCTGCGCGTCTCACCGTCATTCTTTTTTCTTGGCACTACTTTTTGAAGAGTCCCAGGTCTATCGCATACCCTACAGTATGCATCAGTGGTCGTAGTGCCACAGCTTGAGCAGACCTTCTTGACCCTCACGGTCACCTCCTTTCTTTTACCATTTCCTTTTGCATTGGGCAGGAAAGGCTTTTTTGCTTTTCGTGCGTTTCTTCGAGCGCGCCCCATAGGCTGCTCCTCCTTTATGAATTTACTCTCTGCTCTATTGGCAAAGAGTTAGTGATCAATAAGAGTGCTATATTAATTATAACAAAGCAAGAAATCCACACAAGCCCCGTTAGAAGCCCTCCAAGAACATTCAATACTCTAAGAACAAAAGCCGTAAGGCGACTTCGTCTTGAGGTTCTTTGCGAAAATAATGAGCATCGCGGGATTCTAATGGGGCAAGCCCGGTTCCTTTTATTCAATTTCATGGTCCGGCGGTATTTGCCACAAATCAATAATGTATTTTGCCAAATCTTTAAAAATAGGAGCGGCTGAATATTCGGCGGTTTCTGCCTGCGGGTTATCCAATTTTACCAAAATTAAAAACCGAGGATTAAATGCCGGAACAAATCCGACAAACGATTGAATGGTTTTTTCGGAATATCCTGCCCTGTCAATTCCCATTGCCGACCAAGGCACTTGGGCCGTGCCGGTCTTTCCGGCTATGTAATAACCTGGTATTCTCGCTTCTTTACCGTATCCTTTTTCAACAACATTCACCATCATTGTCGTTAACTGATTAGCGGCTTGCTGTGAAATCACCGAATCGTTTTCAACCTCGGGCTTAATATCCACAATTTTTTTATCGTTGATTATTTTAGAAACTAAATATGGTTTTACCAATTTACCGCCGTTAGCGATTACGGAAATACCTCTGAATAATTGAATCGGGGTAATTTCTATCCCTTGGCCAAAAGAAGCCGTCGCGAAATTTATATCTCGCCCGCTCCTCAAATTCGGACTATCTGAAGCAATTTCACCTTGCAGGTCAATGCCGGTTTTATCGAAGAATCCGAATTTCTCAACGTATTTTAGAAAGTTTTGATGCCCAACCTGGCTTTCAACAAAAACAGCTCCGGTATTAATTGATCTTTCGAGCACTTCGGTCATTGTGCGTTCTCCCCAAACCCGTCGAGCAAAATTCTGAATGGTATGGCCGCCTATTTTCAAGGAACCGGTATCAACATATTTTGTTTGTGGCGTTACTTTCTGCATATCTAACGCCATTGCCATCGTGATTGGTTTAAATACCGACCCTGGCTCAAAGATTTTTTGGATAACTGAATTCTGAAAAATTTCCGCGTCCAACTCTTTGGCATATTGATTAGGGTCAAAATCCGGATATTCCGCGATGGCAATTATCTTGCCGGTATGAGGATCTCCAACTATGATTTGCGCGCCCTCAAAACTTAATTTTTCTCCGGCTTCCTTTAGTAATTTCTCGGCCATAAATTGGATATTGTAATCCAGAGTCAAAACAATATCGCTGCCTTCTTGATAGGTTTTTTTCAACATTCTTAATAATCCCCAAACGCTTCTTTCTCCCATCTGAAAACCTTCCTCGCCTTTCAATTCTTCATCGTAATAACCTTCTATGCCGTATTGGCCAGTCATCTCTCCTCCCAAAAAACCAACCACTTGAGCGGCAAAACTCTCACGAGGATAATACCTAACCGGCTCTGATTTGACGTAGATGCCGGGCAGATCTAAATTCTTGAAAAAATCCGCTTCATCTTTGGTGAGTTTATTTTTCATCATCTCAAAATCGCTATCCATCCTCTGAACCCTCTCTTCTACGATATCCTTTTCAAGGTTTAACATTTGGCTTAGGATTTCAACTAATTCTGGAATTTTTTCCGGAGAATTAGCGATTTCTCTGGGAGAAATATAAACAAATTCCCATTCTTTGTTGATCGCTAAAGGAAAATAGTTATTAATGGAGGAAGAATCTTCAATAAAAATATCGCCCCTATTCCCTTGAATCTGCGAGAAAACTTTCTGTTGTCCTTGAGCCCAAGCCGTCCAATAGCCGTTTTCTATGATCTGAATAAAAAAGAGCTTAGCTAAAATAGCTATGCCCAGTAAAGAAAAGAAAACCAACACTAAATTAATTCGCCAGTGCTTCATTAATTTACAGAATAACGATAAAATCGCTACTTTGCAACCACTTGGCCAGCCAAAACTTGGATATATTGCACTCTGTCCGCTTTTTCAAGATTTAAACCCTGAACCAAAATTTCAAAACGCGCCAATGAATCTGTCTGCGAGAGATTAATTGATAGCGCTTTGTTTTCCAAAGACAACTCCCTAATTTTATTTTGGTAATCACGTATAGAATATGTTTCCCTGGTCATCATATTAATTTGGAAGACGGAAAGAAAGACAAAAATCAATACGAAAAGAATAACGAACATCCATAAAACCTTCAAATTAATTCTTAGATGAAATTGATTAATCTCTAATGGGAATTGCAATGCTATTGTTTTCATTTTTGCGATCTTCTTATTTTTAATTTTTTCCCCGATTTTCATTAATATCTTAATGCATAAATGAAACCGGGATATTTTTAATTTTTTATATTTTTATCGCCGCCCTTAATTTAGCCGATCTTGCCCGCTTGTTAGCCATTAATTCTGCTTTCGAAGCCAGCATTGGCTTTGCGTTTAATGGTTTCAGGAAACCGTTTTTAACGCTATCCCTTAAAAAATTTTTCACTATTCCGTCTTCTAAGGAATGGAAAGAAATCACAACCAATCTCCCCTGCGTTTTTAAAATATTTACGGCTTGCGGCAAAGCCGTTTTCAGATTGTTTAATTCATCGTTAACCGCTATTCTAATCGCCTGAAATGTTCTGGTGGCAAAATGAATTCTTTGATGCTGGTATCTTGTCGGAATTGCCTGCTTGATAATATCTACCAACTGGAAAGTGGTTGCTATTGGTTTTATTTCTCGTGCTTGAACGATTTTCCTGGCAATCGTTTTGGAAAATTTCTCTTGTCCGTATTCCCGCAGATTTTTTTCAATCTCTTTCTCCGACCACTTATTAATAATCTTTTCCGCCGTTAAAAAGTTTTGGGTTTTGAGGTTTGAGATTTGATATTCCGCTCCGTATCTCATATCCAATGGTTCATCGCGCAGAAAAGAAAATCCTTTTCCGCTCCTTTCTAAGTGCCAAGAAGATATGCCAAGATCGAATAAAATTCCGTCAACAGATCCAAATCCTTCTTTTTTAGCGATCTTCTCTAAGTGCGCGAAGTTATCACAGATCAATACTGTTCTCTCTGTAAAGTTATCAATTTTCAATTTACAATTTTCAATTACTCTTTGGTTCCAATCTATTCCCAATAATCTTCCCGATGGCGCCGTTTTTTCTAAAATTGCTTTCGCGTGGCCGCCGCCATTCACGGTACAATCTATAAAATCTTCGTTCGGCTTTGGATCTAAGGCCCGTAGAACTTCTTCTCTCAAAACAGAAATATGTTCCATTCTTCTGTATTTAAATACCTAACTCTTTCAAACGCTCCGCTATATCACCTACTTCTTTCTCTGTTTTATCCCGATACTCTCCCCATTTTACTTCATCCCAAATCTCAATGCGGTTGTATATTCCAGCGATAATAACTTTTTTCTTTAAATAAGCGTATTCTTTTAAATAATCAGGGATTAAAATTCTTCCCAAAGTATCAACATTCGCTTCCATGGCTCCGGCCAAAGTCATTCTTCCAAAGCCCCTCGCGTCAGATTGCGACAATGGAAGTTGGCTTAATTTTTTAGCCAGAATCCCCCATTGTTTCACCGGAAAAAGAAACAAACACTGATCCAACCCTTTTGTTATCACTACTTTTTTTCCCAAAAGCTGTCTTAATTTCTGCGGTATTGCCAATCTTTTTTTATCATCTATTGAATAAGAGTATTCCCCTATAAACATACTGGATACAGCGAGGCGCCGAGCACACAGTCGCATCTCCTAAGATAGATTGCGATAACTTATAATCGTAATGGCAAAAAAGAAAATAATTATCTATAAAATACTGCGTGCTCGGGCTCGCTCGTTATTATTCGCTCAAGTTATCCCCAAAGAACTATCGTTTTCCCCATAGTTATCCACAATTACCCATCTATCATCACTTTAACCTACTCAATACCAGTCGTCAACAAAAAATTATTTATCTTCAAATAAGGCAAAAATAAAGATTTATACACAATTTATCAACAACCGCCTTTCCATGGCTCAATTGAGCAGAAAAATAAAATCAGCCCGAATGGGCTGATTAGTAAATATTTTACAATATAAAACTTACTACAATATTGGAAGCAATGCAGGATTCCCTTTTTGCAGTTCCTTAAAATCTTTGAAATTTTTTGGCGCTTCAATATTTATTTCCCTATTAAAATCAGAGAAATCAATACCAATACTGAAAGCGACCGCGTCGCCGCTCTTTTTAGTTAAAGATTTCAAATCAATTTCTTTTTCCGCTTTAATTTTATAAAGATAATAATCCTTTTTCCCAATCCATATTTCAGCTTTTATATCTCCCGCTTTCTCAAAGAACTCATCCAGAATCGACGAAGCAATTTCTTCATAATCAACTTTTCCAAACGCGCCAGGTTGCGCCGGCACATCTTGGGACTGTTTTACAAACTCCGCAAATGCCTTTTTTAACTCTGGCTGGTTGAGAGTAATTAGATAATGATAGGTTTTCACGTTATCGATCCTTGCGTCTGAAAGCTCTTTTTCAACGATATACCATTTACTATCCATAAATAATCTTTGCAAACGTTCAGTATCGCCATTGTCTATTTCATTAATATCCGATTCCTGGCCGTATTTAAACCATTGGCCCTGAACTTGTCCAATCAACGAAGAAAAAATAGGCGGAATGTTATTAAGCTTTACATATCCATCTCTTCCAATAATAATACTCTCTCCAGATACGGATGCCGACATGCCTGATTGATTAACGGCTAAGGCAAATGATAGTGTGGTTTTTTTGTTGTTGCTGTCATTTTTCGCCGAGATTTTTACGTCCAAAGAGTCCTGTTTTTGATTCTGCAAAGAAACTGCTATATCGGAACTAATGGTTTTTACCGTCTTCGTCTTGTCTGTCATTGCGGACATAACCCGCTCCGGATCCATTCGGAAAGGATTCCATAAAGGATCCCATGCTTTTGTAGCTAAAACTGTACCTCCTCCGACTATCAAAATAAAAATAACGCTGATGACTGTTTTGACCAAATTACCCCGCGTCTTTTTAAAATAAAACTTTGAAAAATTAGACGCTGAAGTTGGAGTTATTGATGGCATCCCCTGTATTTCATCTGTCATATTATTTACGAAGCAAATTTATTAATTTAATTAATGATTAAGTTAAGTTCTTTATCGATCTTAATCTTATCTCCTTTTTGTATCTTATTAGACAACATAGCAGTGGCAATTAAGTTCTCCACTTTATCTTGAATAACTCTCCTCATTTCTCTTGCGCCAAAAACCGGATCATAACCCAACTCAACAATCTTCGCTTTTAACGGTTCCGTAATTGTTAAATCAATATCTTTCTCTTTCAGATTTTTCTGAAGTTTTTTAAGCATCAATCCGGCTATATCTAAAAGATTTTCTTTGGTTAAAGGTTTGAATATCACTAAGTCGTCAAATCTGTTAACTAATTCTGGTCTGAAAATTCCGTTTTCAAAAATATAATCCAACAACCTTTTCTCTACTACGTCCCAAACCTCTTTAGCTCTGCCTACCGGCTTTTCAGTTTCAAACGAACCAGCTTCTGTTAATTCTTTTAATACCTTTAGAATTATTTGATAACCAGCGTTGGAAGTAGCAATGATAATCGCATTAGAGAAGCTTACTTTCCTGCCCAAACCATCCGTTAAATGACCTTCGTCAAAAACCTGCAAAAATAAGTTAATAATGCTGGGATGCGCCTTTTCGAACTCGTCTAACAATACCACAGAAAATGGATCTTCTCTTACCGGTGTTGTCAGTAGGCCGTTTTCTTCTGTTGAACCAATAATCCTTGAAATGTCTTTGATTGCCTGAAATTCCGACATATCCAATCTGATCATTTTGCTTTCTGAACCAAAATAAATTTCAGCCAACGCTTTTGCCGTTTCCGTCTTCCCTACTCCGGTCGGGCCCAAAAATAAGAATGCCCCCATTGGCCCCTTTCTAATGGTAATTTCCGTTCTTGCCCTTCTCATCGCCTTGGCAATATTCACAACCGCTTCTTCCTGATTAATAATTCTTTGATGAATAAGATTCTCTAAATTCAATAAGGTTGCTTTTTCTTTCTCTTTGATTTCGCCAACTGGTATCTGGGTTTTATTGGTTATAAGCTCTGCGATAATCTCTGGAGAAACTATTTTTTTTCTTCTTTTGGCGGTAGCAACCACGGCTTCATCTATCAATCCCATGGCTTTTTCCGGAAAAGGAAGATTTGTAATATATTTTGCAGACATCGTAACCGTGTCTCTTATTGTCTGCCACGGAACCAAAACTTTATACTTATATTCCAATTGTAGGGCTCTGTCTTGAATAATTTTTGCGGTTTCAGCTTCTGAAATCTCGACTACCTCTACCTTTTCAAACAAAGATAACAGCTGTGAGTTCTTCTCAATATTTGAATGAAGGCCGTCAAAAGTAGTGATACCAACCAATTTAAACCCCGGAGAATCCAAGTAGGAAGACAATAATCCTGATATTTCAGCCGCTCCCAATCGTTGAGACGAAGTGTCCCCAATGTAATTATGGAAATTATCAATGACCAAAATCACGTTCTCCGCAAAAACAACTTCCTGGAAAATTTTATCCAAAATAATTTCAGATTCCTTGATGTTGCTGTTAGAAGCTAAAATTCTCGGTATATCCAGCAAAACAACTCTTTTATAATTTAGATCACCCGAGCTTTCTCCCATAGCAGATCTATTAGCCAAAGATTCAATCATGCTTCTTCTGGAACTGCCCGACTCCCCTATTATCAAAACATTATTGCGTTCTCTTCTTGCCAAAATCGCTTCCATTTTTTCCACTTCGCTTCTGTGCGCAAAAATCTCGCGAAATCCCTGCTTTCTCATCACATTGGTGATATCGGAAGAAAACTGATCCAGTAAAACCGTGTATCCGGCCGCCCAATCTTTAGCAATAGAACCGGTCTTCAGAAGATTTTTCATCGTCCAGAATTTTTTCTTTTCGTCTTGATCCCTCTTAAAATTATCCATCCAAAACAACAAATCTTTTACATCTTTTGATTTTAAATTTACATCCATAAGGGGTCTTTTAAAGACCTTGCTTTCTTCTACGAAAACGCTTAAAACATCACTCATACTTATAACATTATTTTTCCTGTCTGCGGCGGATTTTAAAGCCCCGTCAATCATATCTTGAAAATCATCGGTGAACTCCCATTCAAACCTTCCTCCCGCTTGATTCTTAATTTCTTCCATTAATGATTTTTTGATTGTGTCTAAATTCATCATTGTCCTCGCAAAGACAACGCCCGTTTCCGAACTGGATTCTATTGCGCACCACATAAAAACCGCAGAATTTACGCTCTCTAATCTTTTGGATCTGACGAACCCAACCGATTCTGAAATTATTCTGGCAACCTCAAAATCCAAAACAGATGCTATGTTTTCTTCGGCCTTCTTTAATATATTTTCGGCGCCAAATGAATATCTTAAACCTTTTTCAAAAATTTCAAGATACCAAAAAATAATAAATAAAGCGGCAAACATCAATACAAAACCAAGATTGCTTTGATTAAATAATTTTACGGTCAAAAATCCGTACAACGATAACGCGACGAAGAAAACACACAAAACAAGAAACATACGTTTTGCAATTTTTGCCCATCGAAAAATCGGCCACTTGGACCAATTCACCCTTTGAAAAATATCAGCTTCTCTTGGATTAAATACAAACATAAAATATAATTCAAATTCACATCATCAACCCAAAACCAAAAACAATAGTAGCTGCCACCAAAACGGGCAACGCTAACCAAGATAACAGGATTATTAATCCCGCTACAAATATGAAAACTTCGGACACAATGCCAAGGATGATTAATACGCTTCTTATGATGACGCCGATAGCTCTTGAGATAACGTTTGACAAAGCCACTTCCAAATAAACTTTCAAATCAAATCCTCTGCCGTAAGACCAGCTGTACTTATGCCAGTAAGAAAAGAAGGTTTTAAGAAGCGTCGGTATGGAAAAATAATGCAAATTAAACAAGAGGAAATTTCTCCATGCGTCAAAAATGGTTCTTGGTGTTTCAAAAAAATGCCAGACGAACCAAAAAGTTAAAATATCTCTCTGCATAACTTTATCTAATACCAATATAGGTCTTTGATTATTGTATTATACGACATAAACGGTCTAAATTAAATATATAAGGCCTGCCCCGTTAGAAGTCTTGGGTATGAAATTTTTCCTAAAAATTTCATACCAACTAATAAACTTTAAATTAGGTTTTAAAAAAAACTATTAAACGCACCGATTCAGAATGTCCTGTGGATACAGACTTCTAACGGGGTTGACAGCCCTCTTTGGTTATTTATAATGACTTTGAAACTTAATGTTCCGCGATAATTTATTCATTTTATGAGCTAAAACGCGGGAAAAGGTCGTTCGTAAAAATAAATTCAGGGTAAATCTCAAAAAAGATAATGACCAAAGAAGAACTATTAAATTCCTTTGTCTCTGAAGACGAAGAAATAACGGATGACGATGATATGGATGACGCAGAAGAAACGAAAGATGGCGACGACGTGGAAGATGACGCAGACGACAGCGAGGAGCAAATATAAACGTTCAAAATAGATTATAAAACCGAGCACATAAATTATGTGCTCGGTTTGTTTTGAGTTTAAATAACAACTAAAGTACGCGCGCCATCTTCAACACAATAAATATCAAAATTGCGTACCCAACCATAGCGGCAATGGTAGCCGCCTCTAAGACATAACCATTAGACAAAATAATATCTTCGAAGATCAAATTGAATGGCTTTACCAAAAACTCGCTCCAGTCATAAATCCAATCCACCACCAACGATTGCGGATTAGCTGCAAAGAACTTCAGGGATAATCTTAACAATAAAAAAAACTCCAACAAATAAAACAGTTTCTTGATAAAACCAAAAATGACAGCTGTTATGTAGCCAAAGAAAGAACTTATTTGCGAACTGATTTTCATAATGATTCTTTTGGAATTATTAACTAAAAGCTGTAAATTCGTTTTTATACTCTTCCCAGTCAACCTCTATTTCGCTAACTTTCGCCAAAAACGGACCTTTTTTCATCCAAGCAACTATTTTTTCAATCTTATCTTTTTCGCCCTCAAATACCGCCTCTACTCTTCCATCGGCTAAATTTTGAACAAAGCCAAAAAGTCCCAACTTTCTCGCCATGATTCTGGTGCCATAACGAAATCCTACTCCCTGCACTTTGCCAACAACAAAGACGCGCGCTCGCGACATTTGATTTATTATATCCTTCTAAAAAGACCTTTGTATCTCTTTTTCAGCTTCATCTTTACCCAAAAAATCCTTTATCTTTACCCACTTTCCCGGTTCTAATTCTTTGTATCTTTCAAAAAAATGTTTGATCTTTTGTTTTAAATGGTCGCTAATATCCTCTATGTCTTCCACCTGCATGTATTCAGGGTCTATTTTTGTTACGGGAACAGCGATGATTTTGTTGTCCAGGCCGGCTTCATCTTCCATTTCCAGCATGCCTATTGGACGAACCGATATTAGAGAACCAGGAGTAACGGCCAAAGAAGAAACAATAACAACATCAAGAGGGTCGCCGTCTTTGGCTTTTGTTTGGGGAACAAAACCATAGTTAAAAGGAAAAACCATAGAAGTATGCAAAAATCGGTCTACCGTCAAAACCCCAGAGTCCTTATCCAGTTCGTATTTAACAGATGACCCTTGCGAAATTTCAACAAAAACATTTATTTCCTTTGGCGGATTTTTTCCCGCAGACATATCTTTCATAATTCTATTTTCTATTTACTACTTACTATTTATTGTTTTCTATTTCCATAATACCAACTTCAAAGAAAAATACAATCTGGATACGATACTTGTTTTGTTCCGTCAAAAATCGTCTACTGGACGGCACTGGTTTTCCCGAAAGAAATCAAAAATTCATAACGGGACAAGCTCCCCAGCGATTCTCTGCTTCCCGCCTAAATTTGGCAATATGGGCGGTACAGGATTTGAACCTGTGACCCTTGCAATGTGAATGCAATGCTCTGCCGCTGAGCTAACCGCCCGCACAGCCATTAACTATTCCTGTTTTAAAACTACTAAATTTTCAGCCCTTTGACAAATGAAAAAAAATCGCTACGCTCTTTTTCAGTTTTGCGGAAAACAACGAAACGGCTACTCTTTTTTCAGTAAAGCTGAAAAAATTGTCTCAAACGCCCAAAAATCTTATAATGAAATAGAGTTGCTATTTGTTATTTACTGCTTCTATTTTCTACTTTCTATTTACTATTTGCTATTTTCTATATTTCCATGAATATTTTTGAACTCCATTTCAATCCCCCGCCAAAGAAAGATTCAGCCGATCTCGCGCTTGATACTTTTTGTTTTGAACCGAAAAATCTTCAAGAGAAAAAATTCGGCAGTTTATACATGGCAGGCGAAATCCGCAACCTTCTGCCCCAAAACATAAAGCTTTTGAATAATATCGCTCAAGTTATCAAAAACAGATTTTATTCTATTTCTATCCACTCGCCGGAAAAAGCCATTGATGATTCGCTTGAAAAAGCTAACGAGTTTTTGGCCCAAGAATTATCGAAGGAAAATATAAGCTGGCTGGGAAATTTGAGCTTCTCGGCGATATACCTAAGGCCAAAAAGCCACGATAAAAAATCTGCGCCAAAAGATTTTGTTTTTAATTGCGCCAAGGCGGGAAATATAAAAATCCTCATTCTAAGAAAAGGGGCAATCATAGATGTCGGTAAAAACCTGGATCTTCACGAGATAGAACCTTATCCTCTGAAGGTATTCACAAGTACTGTTGCCGGACAATTATTCCCGGGAGACAAAATAATTGTCATTACCAAAGACATTTTTGATTTTTTTTCAAAAGAAGGTCTACTGGATAAATTTGCCGCCACGAGAGCATTCACCGAACAGAAAATTAAAGTTACTTTGCAGCCAAAGGAAAAAATTTTGACCGAGATGTCTGGTCTTTTGTTGTTAATAGACACGGAAAAAGACATTCTCGTTAACCCGGGAATCATCACCTTCAACAGACAGCTGGAAATATTTTCTTTCAAGGATGTTTTCGCTCCAATCGCAACAACTATTTCTAAAATTTTAACTCGGCAGAAAAAACCGAAAAGAAAAAAGATTCCGCCAATAAAGAAATGGCTATCTATTGGCATCGCGAATTTCATCGGTCGATATCGACCAACGAAAACGGAAAAAAGGAACCAAGTCCTATTCTTGATTTTCTTATTCTTGCTGATTGCCGGATTCTTTATTTTTCAGGGCAAAGAACAGCAACACCTGAAAGACAAAGAAAAAATAATTAAAGAAGTCGAGGGAAAAATATCTGAAGCAAAAAATCTGCTTATTGTTAACGATGAAAACAAAGCCGCTGTTGCGTTTAAAGAAGCGCTACGGTTAATCTTGCCATTAGCCAAAGAGAATAAACCCTTAGAAAACGCGATTAATCTCAAAAACTACCTTGAAGATAACCTGAAAAAAATTAGCAAGTTAGAATTTATCGAAGAACCAAATGCTGTCTTTGAATTCAGCCAACAGGAATTTATACCCCAGAAAATGATTTATTTTAGAAGTAAGCTCTATTTGTTCAGTCCGTTATCTACCAATCTCTACGCCTTAGATATCCAGACAAAGAATAACGATATTTATAATTTATCTCCGGATAAAAAAGAAAAACCAAGCTTAGCGGCGATTAGCGATAATGGGATATTTTTTCTCTTGAAACCCAACACAATCACGTCGTTCAACGGCGAAGGATTTGAAGAATATCTGAACTTAGAGGTCTTTCCCTCTTCCGACGAACCACAGGCAATGTCGTTCTATCAAAACAGCATTTACTTATTGAACAAAAAACAAGGAGAAATAATAAAATATCAAACCGATAACCAGCGTTCAATATGGCTTGATCCTGCAACCAAAAAAGCCACAGAAGGAATATCCATGGCTATTGATGGTTCGGTTTGGATACTTAATGATAGTACCGTTTCCAGATATCACAGCGGAAAAATCCAAGAAGATATTCCTCTCGACTTCTTTCCCTCTCCAAAACAGCTATCGAAAATACTAACTTCTTCCGCTGTCCCCTATCTTTATATTTTAGAACCGTCTCAAAACAGAATAATAATCTTAAGTAAATCAGGCGACGTGATCAAGCAAGTCCAAAGCGATAAGTTTAATAATCTTAAAGATATCGCTATTTCCTCGGATGGCAAAAGGATTTATTTGCTTTCGGGCCAAACGTTGTTTAGCGTTGACCTTTAGTCCTATTCTTATTTCAGTTCCACCTGGGCACCAGCTTCCGTAAATTTCTTCTTAATCTCTTCTGCCTCTTCCTTTTTGACTCCTTCTTTAACCAACTGCGGGGCTGTAGCAGCTGCATCAACCAAATCCTTAGCTTCTTTTAATCCTTTCTGCGTAATATCTCTAACAATCTTAATCACTTCAATCTTTTTTTCGCCAACACCCTTTAGTTCAATATTGAACGATGTTTTTTCTTCTGCCCCTCCTGCAGCTTCTCCCGAACCTGCTGCCGAAGCCGCCACAACCATCATTGGAGACGCAGCCGATACGCCAAATTTTTCTTCCAAAACTTTTACTAATTCCGACAGATCCAAAACGGATAATTTCTCAATCTTCTCCACGAGATCTTTAAATTTTTCGGGCACTTCTATTTCTTCGTTGGTTTTTTCCTTAGTCATAACTTTAATTTTCAATTAATTTTTAATGATTAAGTTTAATAATTGAAAATTGATAATTGATAATTTAAGCTTTGACTTGTTTCAAAACTTGTATCAGACCTTTAATGTTTCCTTGTAAAACATTGATAAAACTCGACATTGGTAAAGCGATCGAACGAACTAACATAGACAATAACTCTTCTTTGGTTGGCAGTTGAGCCAACGCAATAATATTATCGGACCCTCTCAATTCCCCATCTAAAAATCCTCCTAAAATCTTAAAATTCGGATTGCTTTTCGAAAATTGATAAAGAATCTTAGCTGTCCCCAGTTGATCTTTATATCCTAAAATAAAAGCTATTTCTCCTTGCAGCTTCTTAGTATCTATTTCCATTCCTGATTTTTGAAAAGCGATTCTGGCTAAGGTTTTTTTAACCACCTTTAACTCGCCTTCTTCCTTCTTAATCTTTTTCCTTAAATCGGAAAGTTCCTTAACTTTGACTCCTGTGAAATCGGCGAAAACAACTATCTTTTGTTTCGCTATTTTCTCTCCCAGCTCTTGGATTATTTCCCTTTTTTTATCTTTTGTGATTGGCATTTTAACTAATTACGCTAATTTTACTAATAATCGACTAATAAAAATTAGAAAAGATTAATCGCTACACCCGCGCCTTCGACAGGATTTCGCTGTTTTTCTTTTTCGCTTTGGGAAAAAGAAAAAATCTGCTTTCCGCAGATGTTCACCCTTCAAAACCCTGTCTCAGGGTTGACTCTAAGCGAGTCGAAGAGTCAAAAACAGCTTTTAAAGCCATCCTCGGCAGGTCTTATGTCTCCACCAATTTACACTTACGAAAGTTGCTAATCATCGCGAATAAATACTATTGAATATTGGTAAGAATTAGCGTTTATCGGTGGTTTGCCTGCGTTCTACGGATATTTACTTTCTATCAAAAACAGATTATTATGTCAACCCCGTTAGAAACCTTACCAGAGGATTTGTTAATCGCAGGACAAAAGCCGCTAAGGCGACTTCGTCTCGGACTCTCTGCGCGCGCAACGATCATCGCGGGTTTCTAACGGGGTCAACGCCCATCAAAAAATCAAGGGAAACATTGTTGGAATAAAAACACCCCGCCCTCTATGCTCAATGTATTTTATTTCACAAACACGGAGCTTAGAGGGCGGGGCTGAGAAGAATCTACTTCTTCTTCTTTTTCTTTTTTGCCATTTCAAGTTGATACCCAAGCATCTCTTATCAATTCCAACTCTTTCCTTCTAAGAAAACCTACTTGGGCAAATTATTTTTAAGATATGTCTTGGCAAATAGTCGACCACTATTTGTGAAACACTTAGATTATTTCATTTTTTCACTTCAAGAAAGTTTGTCAAGTGTGGAAAACTAAAAAAACAGGATTTTATTAAAAAATTTTCAGATTATTTGGATTTCTTCTTCCAGAACTAAATTAAATTTATTTTTTACCGTATCTTTTACAATTTTAATCAGTTTTTTAACGTCGCTGGCCTTAGCTCCGCCCAAATTGACAATATAATTTGAATGTTTTTTTGAAATTTGAGCATTGCCGACTCTTTTTCCTGATAAACCGGCTTCCAAGATGACAAGGGCGGTGGGAATAATAGGAAAAGGGTCTTTTTTCACGACACTTAAAAAACGTTTCTTTATTGCTTTTGGAGCTTTTTTAAAATCGCAGTTTTTGAAAATACTGCCAGCATTAGGATAGTTCAAAGGATGCTTTGTTCTGCGGTAAATAATATGGGATTTCGCAACTTTTGAAAGTTTATTTCTATCTCCTTTTTGAAATTTGATAATAACGGATAAAATAATAAAGCTTTTTTTCTTAAAGATTGAAGACCGATAACTAAATGCGCAATTTTTATTGGAAAACTTTCTTACTTTATTTCGGTTATCCAGAAACTCAACTTCTACAACGTTATCTTTTATTTCACCGCCGAAAGCTCCGGCATTTCCTCTTATGGCTCCACCTAAAGTACCGGGCAATCCTCCGGCCCATTCAAGACCCGACAATCCTCTTTTGACGGACTCTTTGACCAAAACCGACACCGCAACGCCGCTGTCGGCGCAGATTTTTTGATGCTCAATCTTGTATTGATTATTTCGCGCTTTAATAACCAATCCTTGGAAACCAGAATCAGATACCAAGAGGTTGCTGCCATCTCCTAAAATAAAAAAAGGAATTTTCAATTCCCTTGCCGCTATCACCGCTCTAACCAAGTCGTCGCTGTTTTTGGCGATAAAAAAATATTCAGCAAAACCGCCGACCCTAAAAGTGGTGTGCTTTTTTAACAAGACACTCCTTTGTGTTTCTGGAAGGAGATTCTCAATTTTTTTTGGTTTTTTTTTCTTCTGCGCTGATTTTGCCATCCGGATGGACGGGAGAGTGTACTCCTATTCTAAGTCTTTAGTGAGTGCTGCCCCCGTCCAATCGTAATTATATAAAAAAACTCCTAAAAAGCAAAATGCCTTGCTTTCGCAAGGCATTCTGCCGACTTAGATGGAGCCCCTTGATTTCTCTTGGGATGCACCCACTATCTTGATCTTAGCAAATTGTAATAATTTTGTCAATAGTTTATCCTGCTTTATAGCTTGGCACAATGGACTGCAATGCCTTTTGTATTTTTTCTTTATCTGACGAATCTAATAACTCCCTTAACGTTTTTAAGCTTGTATCCAGCTGGTTTCTATTAATCGGAGAAAGTTTAGCGATAAAAATCTTCTGATGGCGCGTGGCGACCGATCCTTCCTCGGCGTTAAGAATCTCTTCAAACAATTTTTCTCCTGGCCGAGGACGAGTAAACACAATAGGTATGTCTTTATCCGGTTCCAACCCCGAAAGACGAATCATCTCTTTTGCTAACTCTAAAATCCTAATCGGTTTTCCCATGTCTAAAACGAATACTTCTCCTCCCTGCCCCATTGCACCTGCCTGCATCACCAAAGAACACGCTTCCGAATTAACCATAAAATATCTTCTCATCTCCGGATGGGTAATCGTAACCGCTTCCCTCTTTTTTATTTGTTCCCTGAAGATAGGAATAACACTGCCGCGGCTATCCAAAACATTTCCAAATCTCACAGAAACAAATTTTGTTTTGCCTGTTTCGTTGCAATATTGGCAAAGCATCTCCCCTATTCTCTTGGTTGCGCCCATTACGGACGTTGGATTGATCGCTTTGTCAGTAGAAACAAAAACAAATTTGTCGGCTTCGTATTTTAACGCGGCGTCGGCAATGATTTTTGTGCCAAAGATATTGTTCTTTACGGCTTCGTCAGGATTCTCTTCCATTATTGGAACGTGTTTGTATGCCGCCGCGTGGAAAACGATATTTGGCCGAAATGTTTTGAAAATACGATCTACCTTTTCTTCGTCTTGAATATCAGCCACAACGGTCATTGTTTTCAAGTGCGGATATTTATCGGTAAAATCTTCCGCCAAGTTGAAAATTCCCGTTTCTTCTTGGTCTAAGGCGATCAAAAAAGAAGGATTGAATTTAGCTACCTGATGGCAAAGTTCGGAACCTATGGAACCCGCGGCTCCGGTTATCAAAACGGTTTTCTGGCTGATAAAATTACGGATTAAATCAACGTCTAACAAGACCTGTTCTCGTCCCAATAAATCTTGAACCTGAATTTCTCTAAGATCGCCAACCGTCAAACCGTCAACCATTTCAATTAAAGGAAGATATTTAATCTTTTTAATTCCCGCTTCCCTGCCTTTTACCACCGCCCTTTTGATCACCCTTGGATCTGACGAAGGCAAAGCAATGATTAATTGTTCTACCCGGTAATTCCTTACAACTTGAGGAATATCGTCAATCTTGCCCAATACCTTAACGCCATGAATAATATCTTCTCTTTTATGGTGATCTTCATCTATGAGGCCTATTGGCAAATAAGGACTGTCTTTTGAATGGAGGATAGTCCTTAGTATTTGTTCTCCGGCATCACTTATGCCCACAATCAATGTCCTCCCTTTGCCTTCCAATGTCGGCTTATTTAATAATTGCAAATAAATTCTCTTGGCAAAACGAATTATCCCGGCGAAAATAAAAATTAAAATAAAACTAATAAACGCGGTGGAGCGCGGAAAAGAGAAAAAGACAAAGTGATCTCTAATGATCGAGACGATTGCCAGAAAAAAAACGAAAGACAGGGTGGTTGCCTTGGTCAACGACATTAAATCCACTGTGCTGACGTAGGACCAAGAAAAAGAATAAAGCTTGAAATGATTAAATAAATAAACATAAATAAATGAAGCCAATATCGCGGCCCTGAAAATATTCTGGAATTGATCCGCAGGAATGGTGCCCTCAAATCTTAGAAAAAAAGCCAGATAAAAAGCAAGTCCGATTGCGACGATATCGGCTAAGAAGAAAAGAGATTTTCTGATAATCCTTACAAAATCAAACATTATGCAGAATAGAATTTTTTGACGCGCTGAATCACGTAATCCACCTCTTCGTTGGTAAGTTCGGGATAAATCGGCAGACGCGCTTGTTCCGTCGCTAATTTCTCTGTAACTGGTAAATTGAAATGTTCCAATCCTAATCCTTTGAGTTTATGATTGGGCGTTGTGTCCCGAATAAGCAACTCTACCCCTTCCTCTTGCATAAAATCGCGGAACGCTTCCCTGTCTTTTGGTCTAACGATAAATTCCTGCCAAGTTTCCCCTTCTTTTCTGCTCGGCAAATCGATTGGCAGGCCTTCTAATTCGGCAAGATATTTCTCCGCAATTTCCTTTCTTCTATTAATAATCCAGTCAATATATTTTATCTTTACATTTAAAACAGCTGCTTGGATGTTATCCATTCTGGTATTATGTCCCCAATCCATAACTTCAGGGTGCGGCAATTGCACTCCCAAAAGAGCGTTTTGTGTAATGTTCCAGTGATTACGAAGGAGCAATAATTTTTCGTAGATTTCTTTATTATTGGTGACTATCGCTCCGGCATCGCCATAAGCGCCGAGCAGTTTCGGCGAAATAAAACTGAAGCAACCGGTATCCCCAAAGGTACCTGCCATCTTGCCGTCCTGTCGGCTTCCCAGTGCCTGGCAAGCGTCTTCAATAACTTTCAAGTTGCGCTCTTCTGCAATCCTCATAATTTCTTTCATGTCGCAAACGGCGCCGGACAAATGCACTGGCAAAATAGCTTTGGTCTTCTCCGTAATCGCTGGCTCAATCTGGCTAACATCCATTACGCAATCGTCTTCCTTAACGTCAATTAGGACAGGTTTTGCTCCAACGTGAACGGTTTCCTGAAACGGAGCTATGAAAGTATGCGAAACACAAATTACTTCGTCGCCCTGCCCAATCCCTAATACCTCGTGGGAAAGCATTAAAGCATCTGTTCCAGAGTTTACGCCAACAGCGTATTTGGCTCCTGTGTAATCGGCGAGATTCTTCTCGAACTTATCCAAATCCTCCCTCATAATAAAATCCCCTCTTTCAAGACAACTCGTAATGGCGCCTAAAATTTCCTCTTTATGCATCTCGTAAAAACGCCTATAAGACGCGTTGATAAAATTAATCTTGTATTCTTTTGCCATAAGGGTTTAGGTGTTTATTCGTTAATATGAGTACATATTAGCGCAAATTAGCGGCATTGAAAAGCCCGGTACAATTCCAAAATAAGAAAAATTTATGTATTATGGATATATGATAAAGACATCAAAAATACAAAAGATAGAAACGCTACTGGACCGAGGCGACTCAAAATACCTTGAAAATGGAGTTTGCGTAAAAGAGGACGGACATTCTACGATTTTAGCCGTTTGCGATTCTTTCAGTAAGCCCTACGACGACAAGAACAACCCCATTGTGCTTTTTGGAGAGTTAAGTAGTGGCGAAATAGTGAAAAATATCTTTTACAGAGCAATTGAAAAAAGCCACATAAAAGATTCTTTATTAAGCATAGTTAAGGAAGCCGATAATCAAATCAAGGAATTCCAAAAAAGAGCAGGATTCCCTTTTCGATCCGACAGTTTGGCTGGTTTAGTTTTTGCCATTGCGAAAATCAGCCAAGAAAAAATTGAAATAATCCAAGGTGGAGATTGCATTGCTCTCTGGAAGAACAAAAATGGTTCAATCGAATTTACGCCAAATATCGTTTTAGCGGCTTCAAAATTCGTAAGGAAAGCATTCAGCGATTTATTGCAAGAATGCAACGGAGACAGAAACGCGGCTCGCGCAAAATTCACGCCGATTTTAATGGGAGAAAGAATGCAAGGCGTAAACCAGAACCACAAAACAGCTTATCCTATAATGAATGGACAACTAAATATAAAATTGTGTTTCCAAAAAACTATAGATACAAACAATGTAAAAACGCTCATACTTTTTGCTGACGGCTTAATCCCCTTTCAATGGCTTGAAAACAAAACCAGAATGAAGGAACTTGTAAAAAATATAGAAAAAGGCGGCCTGGATTACCAATTACAAATTACCAGAAAAGAACAACTGGCCGGGAAAACAAAAAAAGATACAGCGCGATTCCCAGAATCTGCCGCCGTTACGGCTTATTTTGGCTAATATTATGCCTTGGTATATATACTCTATATTGTCATCCCTATTTTTCGCGGGAATGATTTTGTGCGCAAGATATCTTGGCAATAAGGGTTTTTCATCAAAACAAATACTATTATTCCTTTTTGCTTTGGCGTTTCTGGGATTCTTTGTTTTGAATTATAAATCTCTAGATAACATAGCTTCATCGGAAAAATTCTTATTATTCTTAATAATAATGTTGGTTGCTGGCGTTGCTTCTGTTGTTGGCAATTTAGCGAACTTCACAGCCATAATAAAATCGCCTAATCCAGAATTCGTCGAAGCAATAAAAAATAGCAATATCCTATTAATATCATTTCTTTCCATTTCCCTTTTTGGAAGCCCCCTCGCGTCATTTAAAATATTGGGACAAATTCTTATCATTATCGGCGTATATTTACTTATCTCGGGTCAGAACAATACCGTCAAGCAAAATACCGTAAATCAATCCTCAAAATGGTACGTTTTGGCAATTACTGGGGCCGTAGGGTTTACGATTATGGTATTGGGAGTAAAAGAAGCTATCCGAATTGGTTTTCTACCAATTCAAATCAATCTTTTTATATTCGGATTCAATCTCTTAGCGTTTACCATGCTAACCGCAAAAGAAATCAAAGGTTATCTTATAAGCAACAATCAACTCCGCGCGTTCTTACCTATCGCTTTCTTAATGACGGTTTTTTCTTTCTTAGGAAATATTCTAAACGTAAAAGGTATATCTCTCGCTCCTAATCCTGGATACCATGAATCAATCAAAAACACCCAGGCATTATTAGTAACACTACTTAGCGTGCCATTTTTTGGTGTCACTATAGACAATATCAAGCTATTGGGTGTACTTATTACTTTGACCGGATCAATTATTCTACTTATCTAAATTTTATAGCTTAAATAATAACTGGCTTAAATGCCTGTTTTGTTGACAAAAACAAAATAATAAGTATAATCTAGACAGTACCTTGTAAAGCAAGGAATCACACAGAAAGGAGGAATCCTAATTGGGAATCCTAAGAATCGAATCTTGTTTAGATCGTCCCGCTAGATTCAAAGAGGACGGTCTAGTAATCGTTGACGCTGAACCAACGATTATCGCAGTATGCGATGGATTTTCTGTTCCCTACGACCAAGAGAATCTACCAATTCTTGTGGGCGGACTGGGTACCGGTGAGGTTGTAAGGCAGTGTTTCTGTCGGAATATTACGGCAGCCAAAGATATCGAGCTTGTCGATGCGATCAGAGAAATTGATGGTTTAATCAAAATGTTCCATGAGCAACTTGGAAAAAGCCATCAACTCGCTCAAGAACCAGCCTATTTCTCTGGGCTAACATTCGCTACTGCGAAAATTGATTTGCTGAACACTGACTGCGAAATCGAGATTTTCCAGTGTGGCGACTGTATTGCTCTTTAGCGATTTAAGGATGGATTTATTAAATATACCGACAACCCGGTAAAAAAAGCTTCTATCCGCGATCGTGCTTTAAAAGAGCAACTCCAAAAACAATACGGAAAAGAGAGGTATCGTACTTTCTTCACTCCGTTAATGATGGCGCAGAAAAATCGGGACATAAATAATCCTGAAAGTATCGAAGGATATCCGGCACTTAATGGAAAGCTATCCATCGGAATGTGCCGCTATTTATCACTCCCGATAAACATTCTTGATTTCCTTCTGCTTTGCACGGATGGATTTCTTCCATTCGACTGGTTCAATGAACCAGAAAAGATGAGAGAGCTCGCTAATATCGTACAAAAACGCGGCGTTCACGATCAGCTTTGGCGAATCCGAGACAGCGGACAGACAGCCGAAGCCGCCGCCGTGGCTGTGTGGTTTGACTGAATTCGTGTAATTCGCAACAAAATAAACCCTTCTTCGGAAGGGTTTTTGTTTATCTCGCCAGGCATTGACAAGATTGACATCTTTGATATAATCCGAAATTGCTCTTTGAAATCTTAATAAGGTTCAAAGTTTGATATAAATACCAAATTCAGAAAGGAGGTGCTGAAGTGAAAATCAGCACCATTTACGATCAAGGATCAGCTCTGTCTCAAGAAGATATTAGCTACGTATCTGATCACATCTTCCTTGTAGGAGATGGGGTGGCTCCAGCTTTCAACAGCGAACATCCATTGCCAAAATACAATGGCATAACGGGCAATCAACTACTTATCGAAGCAATCAGGCAAATTATCCCTTCGATAAAATCAACTGAACCATCGGAAATATTCGGAACACTCAACGAAGAGGCCAGACTACTTTGGACAATGCACAACCTGGATAGCGACCAACCAGCGTACCTGCCAGGGCTTACAATGTCTTTAATGACCGTGGTCAAAGAGGAGGCGAGATTCGCGGCCATAGGAGACGCTCGCTTCATCGTGCTAACGACAGAAGGAGAAATCATTATGTCAAAAGATCAAGTCCGCAAGCACGATACAGAAATGTATTCTTTAATTGAACGTTTCAAACGTGAAATTGCGAATGAGAAAAACGTATCCCTTGAAACCGTAGACGCAGAGACGAACAAAGCAATAACGCGTGAAATGTGGCTACGGTTTTTTGATCCAATGGTTCAAGCGCGCAACCAACGTTGCAATCAGCCTGGATGGTATGGCTTACTCAACGGTCAAATGGCGGCTCACAGCATGCTGGAGGTTGTAACTCTTGAGAGAAAACTCGTCAAAAAGGTGATACTGTGCACCGATGGAGCAGTGCCATACCACAGCACCAAGAACATGACTGACACAGAGATAGCCGATATTATTATTGGCGCTTACAATACTGGCGGCGTCAATGCTGTCCTTAACGTTGCTCGTTATTTAGAAGCTGCCCATAGTCATAAAACCCACATAAACATGGCTGAAGTGACTGTGGTCGGAATCGATTTCTGAAAGGAGGCCCAAAATGGATCTTGTAGAAATGGATCGTGTCTTGGTTTTTGCGCCGCATCCCGACGACGAGACAATCGGATGTGGCGGAAGCATCGTGAAACATCTTGAATTAGAACGAGAGGTCTCTGTGGCTTTTCCCGGCAACACAACAGATATTACTTGCAGACACATGACACATGAAGAATATCTGAAGTTGCGCGAAGGAGAGATCCCTCGCGCCCTCAAAGTACTCGGCATCGATCCGGATCATACGATTATGGGTAGCGAAAACAACCCATGGCACTACTCGGAAGAGCGGCTACGGTTATGGGCTCTTGCCGTAATTCGCAAGATCGAACCCCAAGTCGTATATCTGCCACACCCCAATGACGATCACGTGGATCATAAGGTCGTCTCAAGGGCAGTGCTTGATGCTATCGGCATGGCACCAGGCCCGTGGTTCCTGGAGTACGGATCAGAATCTAATTGTCCACCAGTACAAACGGTTCTCGGCTACGAAGTTTGGACGCCGATTCAAAGCCCTACGTACTACGAAACTCTCACCGTCCAACAGACGGATACCGCAATGCGTGCTCTCTGCGAGTATACATCGCAGGAGATTCATAAGTACGAACAGGCTTGCCGCGCTCGATATGCCCTTCGTGCAAGTATGCACGAAGGTCCCACAGGAAAATTCGCCGAGGCCTTCACGGTTTTGAAGGCAACAAATCTTTTCTGATCATCAAGAACACACAATACAATAACCCTTCCTCGGAAGGGTTTTTCTGTTGAATTGTTTATGTGAATCTCCCGAGACCCGTTTTCGGAAATTTTTTTCTCTAAAGACGAATATAGGCAGGGTTTTCGCTCTTGTAAGATTCTAAAACAATTCTTCTTACATCTTCTGGATTTTCAGGGATATAAGTTTTAAAATCTGGTAAATCTTTAAGAATTCTTATTTCTTCGTCTTCGGTCAAAAGGTTGTGAGAAAAACCAAGAAATTTATATTTCTCACTGCCTTTAACTCCTATAATTTTTACATTGGCTTTGTGCAAGGCAACGGCGTTGCGAACTGCTTCATAGGGCCGAAAAGTAACGAAATTAATCATACTGTATATGTATGGTTTAAATCCTGCCAAAGCTAAAGCGGCAGCAATAATCATTGAACTCATCTCTGTTACTCCAAGATTAATAACTTTAAATTTATTTTTCGGGTCATCCAAATAATTAAAACCAACATCGCAAATGATAACGATGATTTTAGGGTCTTTTTCTGCCAGCTCGTTTAATGCTTCAACGAAAACCCTTCTTGTGTCTTGTTGTTTGATTATTTCAGCCATGGTATTGCAAATTGCTAGTAGCTAATGGCAAATTGCTCTAATCCAGAGAATTTGCAAAACTACGCATTTTCTTTATTAATAATTCTGCTTGATTATATTTTTCTTTTTTGATATCTAAATTAATATATCCAATCTCATAAGCAAAGTTTAAAATATTGACCGTTTCCAACACAGAACCTATTGCTGTATTTATATATTTTTTAAAGTTCGCACTTGATCCAACTGAACCTTCAGCTATGTTATTGGAAATCGATAAAGATGCTCTTCGTAGTTGACTCCCGAGTGCAAATAATTCATGTTTTGGAAACTCACTAGCAATAGCATAACAACCTTTTCCGTAATCTACGGATAGCCTCCAAATATCTAATTCTTCAAATCTAAACATTACTATTCGCCATTTGCCAATTCTCTCTTTGCTCTTTCGTATTCCTCTTCAGACAAACCTTTATAGTGATACAAATTATCTCCTTCAAAAAAGCTTACACCTTTACCTTTAATGGTTTTAGCGATTATTATTGTTGGTTTTCCTTTTTGTAATGGTAAATTATGCAGCGATTTTTCTATTTCTTCAAAATTATGCCCATCAATTCTCTCAACTTCCCAGCCAAATGAATTCCATTTGTCTTTCAGCGGTTCTATATTCAATATGTCTTCGACCCTCCCCATGGCCTGCAAATCATTCGCGTCCACCACAACAACCAGATTATCTAAATTGTGATGGGATCCTATTAGAGCCGATTCCCAGGTGGTTCCGCATTGCATCTCGCCGTCAGACATTAAAACATATATTTTTCCTTCTTCGTTGTTTAATTTCTTAGCTAATGCGAAACCTACACCAAAAGGCAAACCAAAACCCATTGACCCGCCAGCCGCAGGAATAAATCGATCAAAATACTCACCTTTCCCACCGCATTTTTTACAAATTTTATTCTCCATTTTTTTTAAGATATCTCATCAATGACATAAGTATTTTAGGATCATCTTGAGCGTGACCTAGGATGAAATTACAATTACTACAAATCCAACCTCTAAATTGTTTTGTTTTATGATCGTGATCGAAATATATTTTTCCTTTTCTCTCGCAAACCTCACACTTTTTGGGTTTGATTCTTCCAACTAATTTTTCTAAATACTTTTGCCGATACTTACCAGAAACTCCACCTTTCCATGATGGATGATTCTTTCCTCTCCTATAAGATTTATGAGGTAATCTCATCCCTTTTTTAAATTCGCTTTTTGGCGATAAATGAATACCCTTTAAATCTTTATTCCAAGGGATATGCCCTTTCTTAAAACCAAACCCATTCCAAACGCCTTTCCTAAGCTGACCAATCTTATTCCTAACCTCTTCCGTGTGTTTTTTTCCATGAAAAGGATTTCCCTTGCCACGGTATTGTTGGCTCCGTTTAAGTCTCTGTTTTTTTGCCCACTTGTGTCCCTTTTTTGGCATCGCAGTTGCATTTTACCATTTTCCCCATCGGTTCCGCTAACCCGATGAATTTGCTACCAGGAAAACAATAACTGTTTAATTCTTCCTCGGTGATACGGCCTTTCTTCCACAAAAAGTAATAAAGAACGGCCGCCGCCCAGCCCTTACTTAAAATAACCTTGTCTATATCCAAATCCGCTTTTTCAAAAATAACCGTCAGTAAATCGGCACAGCTAAAATTACTGGCAATATGGCTTGTCTGCGCTTTATATATCAACTCAAGTGATTTCTTGCGAGCTTCATTCGCTATGCTTTTATAACTAACGACTTTATCCATTGTTTAGTGTTTACTTAAAAATTTTTAGTATCGTCAAGATTATAACTTTGATATCCAACCAGAAAGAACGCTCTTTGATGTATTTTATCTGCAATCTTATCTTTTCTGGCCGTATTTTTTCCAAATATGTTTTTTCTGGATCTAAACTGCCTTGAAGCAACTCCCCTTCATGAAAGTTCCACAAAGAAGCAAAATCAGTCATGCCGGGACGCACAGACAAAATAACACGTTTTTCCTCTTCTGTCATCATGTCAACGTATAGTGGAAATTCTGGGCGCGGCCCCGCTAAGCTCATCTCCCCACGAAATACATTAATAAGCTGGGCAAATTCATCAAGCTGAAATTTCTTGAGAAACTTCCCTGTCTTGGTGAGGCGCGGATCGTCATCGGAAGTTGAGGGACCGCCCAAGCGTTCGGCATTGTCTATCATGGTCCTAAATTTATACATTTTAAAATGTTTGCCGTTTTTCCCCACTCGCTCACCCAAATAAAAAACCGGACCGGGCGAACTTAATTTAATAAACACGGCAAGAACCAAAAACATAGGAAAAAGAACAATAAGACCTATACCAGAAAAAATAAAATCGAAAATTCGTTTTATCATGATTTAGAATTTTTTATCTATAACAAAAGTATCTAAAAACCCTCCGATAAATCTTTTTTTCTTAGTACCCTCTCCATATTTTGTAAAACCAATTTTTTCTATCAGCTTAATAGATGGTTCATTTTCTTTCCTCGCAACATACCAAAAATTAATTTTTTTATCTTTATAAGATTCAATTATTTTGCTTATTAAATAAAGAGCTATTCCTTTTCTTTGATGATTTTCGCGTGTTCCAATTGGCCCTATTTGCAAATCATTATTTTCCATAAAAGGGGTTTTAAAATATTTTGGTAAAACAGCGCAATAACTAGCTATCTCTTTTTTTTTATAATAAATAAGGAAAATTTTATATTCTGGACGATAAAAAATTTTCAGAAAATAAAAAATTGCCCATGCAAAAAAACTGCTATAAAATAAGTTCTTCGGGGTCATTTCGTTTATTTTTGGTCTCCACGCCTTAAGACTATAATTTCTTTCCAAAAATAAATTATCAGGGAGAGATGTGTCTGATTTTCCACAATAATATATATATTCTTGCTCTTTCATTTAAAAATATGAATTTATTTTTTAGGTTGAGACAGAATAAAAACAATCTGCCAAGCCCACCATCTCAAACCCGGCAAACCAAGAATCACTAAATCTATTTTTTCTAATATCAATAACAAAGGATTGAATAAAAAAGTTCTCCTAAAGGGAACGGCCAATAAACTAAACAAATGAAAAAACTTTCTTTCTACTTTTCCAAAATACTTATCGGCTAAATTTATCTGGCTCATCCTTAAAATATGATGAAGCTCCCATTCTGTTCTTAAGTGAGGAGTCAAGTTTCTATATAATTGAAATAACGGGTTATGCACAAGCGGTTCTACGCAAATGATTTTCCCATCATTCCTTAAAACTCTTGAAAGCTCTTTATATGCTTTTTCGATATCAAGATGATGCAAAACCCCAGCACATACAATTAAATCAAAACTATTTTTATCAAATTTTAAATTTTCAGCATCCATTACCAAAAAAGATGTTTTTTCTGCTATTTTTTTTTCTAGCGCTCTTTCTTTCGCAATTTTTATTGATTCAGGAGAAATATCAATTCCTACAGCATTAGCTTCGTTTTCAGCTAATAAAAAAGTTGCATCCCCTTCTCCGCAACAATAATCCAAAACATTTTTATTTTTGCAATTCTTAATCAAAAAATTCCAGAAAAAATCTCTACTCGCTCTAGTAATCGAATAAAACCTTCGACGGATCACAAAACTTCGAAATTCCGGAGCGTTCTCGTTTACCCCTTTTCTTACTTTATCATGAAATTCTGCTTCTTTTTGTTTTCTTATATTATTAATATCTATATTTTCCATGTGTTTAAAAAATTAGTTTAATTAATCCTAAAAATGATCCTAGGCCATATCCAATATGACGAGTGACAAAAACTAATGGTACAACAAAAAAATATTTTAGATCTTTTTCTCTTAAAGCTATTTGTGCTGAAAAAAATAAATTAACAAGAATATATGGCCAAATACTTAGTGGTAAAGTTAAAACAAAAATTAAAGGAATATAATGCCTTAGTTTTAATGGTCTCTTTATAAATTTAAAAGGAAGAATGGCCCAAATTCCATCTTCAAAATTATGAATAAAAAAATCTTTAAGATTATCTTTTGGATAATAATAAGTTATAATATCAGGAATTAAAAGAGTTTTTATGCCTGCCCTATTCATTCTTAAACTAAAATCCATATCTTGAGATCTCTTTAATTTTTCGTTAAAAAAACCTATTTTTTGAAAAACTTGTTTTTTATAACAAGATCCTGCGGTATCAATTAATTTTGGAGAATTAGAGCCAATTCTAAAATAAGAATTACCTGCTCCAAAAAAAACAGAAAGGGAAATAGCGATTGATTTGGCCATAATGGTATTTTTCGATGGCGTAGCCTTCATTATCCCAATAACGCTATCTATATTATATTCATACATATATTTTATACACTTCTCAATATAACCCTTTTCGTCAGACGTATGAGCACTCATTAAAATAATAATTTCACCGATAGCATGATTAATTCCAATATTAAACGCGTAAGCGGTCTCTTTTTTATTATTATCTAAAAGTTTAATAAATGGGAATTTTACAGCATATTCTTTTATTATGTCTCTTGTTTTGTCTTCGCTTTTTCCATCGATAATTAAAATTTCTATTTTTTGCAAAGGATATCCATCTTTCAATAAAGATTTTATACGATTTTCAATAAATTTCTCTTCATTTCGACAAGGAATTATTATCGAAACTAATGGTAATTTATTTTTCATACTAATTTATCTAAAATCTCGGCGAAATTTTTTGCCATCATTGGATAACTATATTTATTAATTTTCTCAATATTTCCATTAAAAGAAATTTTTCCTTTTTCCTTATATTCTAAATAAAAATTTTTTAAATGTATTTTTATGTCTTCTGTTTTAATCGCGCAAACACCTGCTTTGGTTTCAGAAAGAAGATCTTCGATTACATCATTATCTAATCCCCCCGTAGCTAATATTGGTCTTTGGGCAGATAAATATTCAAAAATTTTCCCTGTATAAACCCCTTTTTCCCGCTTATCTTCCCAATTAAATAAAAGTAAAACCTGTGACTCTCTTTGCTTATCAAGAGAAATCTCTCTAGGAAATGACCCATATTTTTTAACAACATTGGATAGTTTATACTCTTTTATCTTTTCTTCTAGCCAATATATATCAGATCCGTAAAACCTAACTTCAATATGATTCGGGTCTATTTCTTTATTCAAGATTAATTCCTTTAAAGCAATCAAGATTTTCAAAGGATCTTGTTTTCTAGGATAAATTTGGCCCGTATAGGTAATGGTAAATTTAGATGTTAGATTGGCTGGCTTCGTATTAACTTCTTTTGGATCAAAACCATGGGTAATACTATAAATTTTTTTCCCGCTGTGAAGTAGCATTAATTTTTTTACAAAAGGCTGAGAAATTGTTGTTAAAGCATCTGCAAGGTTTATTGTTTTTAACTCCAATCTTCTATCAATTAATCTTCTTATTGGACCATAACAATAATTATAATTCTGAGACCAAAGATCTGGAAAATCAGCAATCCAAGGAATTTTATATTTAATTTTTAATTCTTTAGCTACAATATGACTCGTTTCTGGCCAAATACTTATTATTGCGTCTACTTTTTCGCTCTCTAAAAGACTACTCGCTGCTTTCATGGCAAAGGGTTTCCAATTTTTATCTTCATCGGGGTAAGCATAAATCATTCTTATAAATATATACAAAAACTTAAGGAAAGATTTAAATTTTGAAGAAGTTCCCTTTAGCTTTGTTTTTAGTTGTTCTCCTATGTCTCTTTTAGCATCTAAGCTAAATATTCTCATTAACGAACCCATGAAACCAATATAATCGGTTTCTATGAAGTCAAATTCTAATTCTGGTTTTCCCCAAATAGGTCCCGTTAAAACAATGGGTTTCCATCCAAAATCTGAAAGATACTTAGCTAATCCTATTACTCTCTTGCTTCCTCTCCTATACGGCCACAAATGAGATATAATTAATACTTTTTTCATTTTTTAAGAAAATTAGCAAATTCATCATAACACAACCTCGATAATGCATCCCTGTTTTTTCCAGCTTCCATCCCAAATTTCTTTTGGAATTCTTGATATTTTTATTTTCTTGTTAGAGATAAGTTTTCTAAAAAGTGATTTATAATTATGAATCCAGTGACCATCATAATAAGAGACCCTGTCGGCGCACAATTCAAGTATTATTATTAATTTTTTAGCTATCCGTGTCATTTCTTTTAAAATATATTTTATTTTGTTTTTGTCTATATAGATTAAAATCGCATCTGAAAAAACTATGTCTATGCTTTTGTCTTTTAAAAATTTTAAATTATCAGCTCGGGAGTTAATCAAGGTAACATTTTTAATTTTCCTATCTTCTAAAAATCGTTTTCCTTCTTTTATTGCGTTATTGCTAATATCAATACCGTAAAAACTAACGCCCGGGAATTTTTGAGCTAAAAGGAAAAGATTAGGACCAGAAGCACATCCTATTTCTAGACAACTCTGAAAAGGAAAATGGGCAGCTATTTTCTCTATAAGAAACTTCCTATGGGGATGGCTAATTGATTCTTCTGAAATATATTTTTTCGCCCAAGAACTATTAAAAATATGACGAAAATTCCAATAAATTTCATCTATCTTTGAACCAAAAATATTAATAAAAAATCCTTTAATTTTTTTAAACATATGAATTATATATTTCTTCCATTTTTTCCATTTCTTTATAATAATTATTCTTTTCTTCTATAACTTTTCGATTATTTTCGCCAAATTTTATTCTTAAATCTTTATTTTCAATTAAACAAGATATCTTCTTTGCTAATACTTCCGGGTTTTTTAATGGTATCAAAAAGCCCCCTGTTCCATCTTTTATCCAGTCCCTATTATTTCCAAAATCAGTAATTATAGCAGGTAAACCACAAGACATTGCCTCAGCGGTGCTACCAGATAATCCGCCGTCAGATAAAGAGGTAGAAACATATATATCGGCTATATTTAAATATTTTGGCATTGCTTCTTCGGGAACCCAGCCAACAAATCTAATCTTTTCAGAAATTCCAAGATTATTCGCTAAATTTTTTAGCTCTCTCTCTTGAGAACCGTTTCCCGCAACGATAAATATTGTGTTTGAAAAATTCTTTAAAACAAATGGAATCGCTTTAATAAAAGTTTCGACATCACAAATTGGTTCAAGCCTTCTTGAGCTTATTACAACATTAAAGTTGGTATTAATATCTAATATTTTCTGGAGATTTTCATCTTTTCTACTAGGAAAGAATTTTTTTGTATCCACTCCAAAAAAAATAACTTTTATCTTAAAAGCATTTATCCCAAAATTTATCATAGCCTTCTTCATGTGTTCTGCATCACACGTAATTAAATCTGATTTATTGAGAGTATATTTCGTTATTAGTTTTGTTAATAGATTCTTCTTAGGATTAATCATAATATCTGATCCCCAAACCGTTAAAACGAATGGATGAAAACCGCTAAGGGCAGCTAGGGCACCGTTTACGCCGCCATAATGAGCATGAATAATATCTGGACTTATTTTTTGTATAATCTTTTTAACGTAAAAAATATTCGTGACGATGCTAAAGATTTTATATTTAAATTCTTTTATAAAGTAAACGTCTTTTAAACTAATCTTATCTTTCGTAGGGATACTGATTAAAGAGATGCTGTGTCCTTTACCTAGAAAATAATAAATCCATTTTTTTGAATGAATACTATTCATATTGGCTAAAAAGCAGATTTTCATATTTTTCCCAGCTCTTCTTGGGATGGATAGTTTATTAAAACAGCTCGGTTATAACCAATAAAAACAAACATAGAACCAGCAGAAACAGCAGAAGCTCCAGCCCTAACGGCATTGGTAAAATCTTCTACGTTTCCCGCACCGCCCGAAACAATCACAGGGACATTCACAGACTTTGAAACCTGCTGTATCATTTCTAGATCATAACCACCTCTTAATCCATCTCTATCGATTGAATTTAAAAATATCTCACCAGCTCCCATTTTTTCTGCCTCTATTGCATAATCCACTGGATTATTACCGGTATTCACTTTCCCGCTATTAACAAAAACTTGGCAGTTTCCATCGACATCCTTTTTAAAATCAATAGCTACGACAACGCTTTGATTGCCAAATCTATCTGCTATTTCTTTTATGAAATCAGGCCTTTCAAATGCATAAGTATTGATAATAACTTTCTCGATTCCAATTTTCATTATTTTTTTTACGTCATCTATGTCTTTTAATCCCCCGCCATAAGAAAAGGGCATGAATGCCTCGCTGGCTATTTTAGACAATAATTCAAAGGACGGTTTTCGTTTATCGTTGGTTGCGGCTATATCCAAAAAAATTAGTTCATCAACTTCTTTGTCGTTAAAGATTTTAACCGCATTAATGGGGTCTCCAACATATTTTGGTTCTGAAAATTGGACCGTTTTTACCAATCCAAGGTCTTTTAATAACAAACAAGGAATTACGCGAGTTCTTAGCATGAATATGTAAAATTCTTTAATAACTGCATACCGAATTTATGGCTTTTTTCTGGATGAAACTGAACACCCCAAATGTTGTCTTTTCTGATTACAGATTCGAAGTCATACCCATAATTAGTATTTGCCAAAACATTCTTTTTTTCATCGCAAACAAAATGGTAAGAATGGACAAAATAAAACCTTGTTTCTTTTGGCATTTCGTTAAAAATAGGGTCAGCTTTTTTGATATCTATCGTATTCCAACCCATATGCGGTATTTTAAGATCGGTTTCCTGGAATTTGAACTTAACCACCTCTCCGTCAATCCAGCCAAAACCTTTTTCCTTGCCCTCCTCGCTTTGTTGAGCAAGTAATTGCATACCAAGACAAATTCCTAAAATAGGCGTCTTTTCTTGTAAAACCTTATCGTTTATCACCGAAAATAATCCAGATTCATTAATATTCTGCATTCCCGTATCAAAAGATCCTACCCCAGGAAGAATTAACTTACTCGCCTTCTTAATGGTCTCTATATCTTCCGAAAGCTCTGCTTCGCACCCAATCTTCTTAAACATATTCAAGATCGATCCGACATTCCCCATCCTGTAATCAATAATCACTATCATAGTTATTCTCTCTGAAGAAAAAGGTTAATATGATCTTCCTCATTCTTACGATAGCTCATAACATCTTGGATGCTATTTAATTTCTTCATATCCGAGGTCAAAGCGGCATAATCTTCTGGAATGATGTAAATTGAAAAACCATAATCTTGTATTAATCTTCTTATAAATTCTTTCGGATCACTACCCATTTTTTCTATAAGCAGAGGAAAAAATTCGACAATCATCTTGATATCTTTGTTGTCTTTCAAGACTCTGTCCATTCCCGACAAAGCCAACATTTCAGCTCCCTCCACATCCATTTTAATAACATCTACCCTATTCGTTCTTTCCTTTAGGAAATTATCCAAAGCGACAGTCTCTATATCAATCGATCTTTCTTTAACTATCCTACCTCGACTATAAGCCTGAATACCGTCTTGCTTGTTTATAGTATGATGACCCGTATCGTAATCGCATATAAATAGTTTAGTGGTACCATTTTTATCGGAAACGGCTTTTTGAAACGGTTGCGCGTGATTATAATTATTTAGCTCTATGTTTTTCTTTAAGTAATTGTAGTTTTTTGGCTCTGGCTCAAAAGAAAAAACCTTACCTTGTGAACCGGTTAATCTAGAAGCCAACAAGCTAAAATAACCAATATTAGCTCCAAGGTCCACAACAACATCTCCGTTTTTCACAGTTTTCTTAAATAGATCTGTCGTTGCCTTCTCGTGAACAAGGTTTGAAGCATAATCCTCTAAAGTCCTCCTCATGTTATAAGAGTTCTCGTTTGGATTCATAAACATTTTACTCCCTTGAACTTCTATTATTTTTTGGTATGGCCAAAAAGCGCGATGAAAAAAATTAAACACTGCAAAAATTCCTGGGGTTTTTCTATTAATCCCTATGCTACTAAGAAAGTATGATAATTTTTCTAGACAATTAAACAAAAAATGTTTTGCATTCATGGTTTTTTTTATTCATGGTTTTATAATTATAAATAATGATACTTTATTTTATTAATAATTTCTTTATAAAGACATACAAAAATACTAATTTTTTAATAAACACATCGTCGTTGGGATATGATTTATAAGACTTGGGCGGCGACATCATTATTTCCTCGAATTTTTTACTGGTCAGATCTAATTTCTTAATCACATATTCCTTTTCTTCGTTTTCGATATTTGCAGATTCGTACAGTGGCTTTCCCATTTCCCCTAAAGCATCTTCCTTCGTCATTTGTCCAGAGTTAATTAAGGTTGAAAAATGCGCCCTTCTTTTATCTATGCCGAATTTCTTGGGTAAAATATAATTTTGAAAAAATCTAGTAAATATTGATTCTTCATGCTTTTTGCCATATTCTCTCCACCCCAATTCATTTCTCAAAATAACTTTAGCTTTATCTTTTTCGTATTCTATGTAATTCAGAATTCCTATGTAGCGTATCTTTTTAATAAGGGTATAGTAAAAAATGCTCCATATGCTCAACGTTGGAAACGTCTTCAACCTCTTTCTCCCAAATAATGTATGAATCGCTCTTAGGTGTTTTAAATCCTTAGCGTCATAACCCCATGCGAAAGGCATAATCGCTTCTGTCTTTAGATTACCGCCATGAAGAATATATTTCACGTTAAATTCTATAGCGGTTTTGTATAGGGCGGCTACGATTGCATGATCTGTTGGAATTTCAATGTTTGACTCAGATGATTTTAAGAAAGCAAGCTGCAAATCTTTAAATTCCTCCCAGTCAATAACATAAGTACGAAAATCTATCTTTAGATTCTTTACTATTTTCTCTATGTTTGCCACTGATAATTCACTATTCCATCCATTATCAACATGGATAGCTAACGGCCTCAAGCCGTGTTGCTTTACGACATAAGCAACCATAGAGCTATCTACTCCTCCGGAAAGACCTATAATACAGTCATATTTTTTGCCTTGGCCCGATTTCTTAATCTTTTCTATTATTGATTCCAAATTATTTTTTGACAAAACGCTATTCGAAACTTTTTCATAGCGAGCGCAATGATTACAAATTCCCTTTTTGTCGAAAAATATATCAGGGTCCGAGGTATCCATAATACATTTCTTGCAGATCTGATATTCTATATATTTACCGTGAATTGCAAATTCGTTATAAATCTTTTCCATTTTTAACATTTCGTTACGATAACTATTCTTTTTTTCAACAATCTCTCTTCCCCGCCTCCCAAATTCTTCTCTCTTATTTTTATTTTTTAACAAGTAGATGATTTTTTCCGCCAACATTGCCGGTTCTTTGATCGGAACGACAAAACCAGACTTGCCATTCTGTATCCATTTCCTGTTTTCTCCGATGTCTGTAACCACCGCTGGAACACCACAAGCCATAGCTTCGGCCGTAGAAGAAGCTATACCGGCATCAGATAAGGCAGTGGAAACATAAACATCGGCAACGCTAAGATGATTTGATATTGTATCGTTTTTAACCCATCCTACAAATTTGACTCTTTCTTCTATTTTTAGTTCTTTTGCCCTCTCTTTCAATCCTTTCTCTTCTGAACCAGACCCGACTATAATGAATTTAGTTTCTGGCACTTTTCGTAAAACCAATGGTATGCTTTCAACCAAAGTCATAATGTCATATATGGGCTCTAATTTCCTTAGACTCATAACAACCATTTCATTTTTTATCCCTAAATCCGCTTTTAATTGTTTGTTTTTACTTTTTGGTGAAAATTGTTTTGCGTCGATACCAAAGTTGATAATTCTCACTCTTTCTGGCTTTACGCCAAATTTAATCATTGCGTCCTTAACATGTTGGGCGTCGCAAGTGATCAAATCTGCCTTTTTCAAAACGTACCGAGTCGCAATCCCAATCAATTTATTTTTCAGAGGATTAATCAAGATGTCTGAACCATAAGCCGTAAGTAAAAAAGGGTGAAAACCAGTAAAGGCCCCTATGGTTCCGTAGCTAGTAACGCATTGAGCATGAAGAATGTCTGGATTTATTTCTCTGATTAATTTTCTAACTCTCAACATGATCAATGGAAAATTAAATACGGCATTAAATAACCACGATTTCATTTCTGGGAATTTTTTCTCGAGCACGTAAATTTTCATCTTGCCAAGCTCGTCATCTGACCAATCCGGCTGGCTATAGGATATAAGACGAACATCGTGGCCTTTTTCTGCGAAATACTTAGCCCATCTTAATGCAAATACATCTTCTTTCTTGGCCTCTCCCAAAAAACATATAGTCAATCTTTTGTTGTTGATTACTGCTTTTTCCATGTTTAACGTATCCTGCTTGATGAATTGAAAAAATCTATATACAAATTGTAATAATCTTGGAAATCCTCCTTCTTTATTATAAAGACCTCCTTAAGTCTATTTTTAGAAATACACATGAATGCCCCTAAAACAACGAGTGTGTCCAACCAATATGAAATACTCGAAGCCAAAGCCGCTCCCACGATTCCCATTTTGGGTATGAGGATTATGTTCAACACAATATTGGCTATCAAGGCTGTCATAGAAGACCAAATAGCATATTGAGGCTTTCCCCTGCCAGACAAATCAGCTGCTAAAACGCCTCCGATACTAAACGCAAGAATACCAGGCAACAGAATAATAAATGGCAAAACAGATGGCAAAAAAGATGCACCAAAAAACAATCTGACCATAAAGGTAATTAAAAAAAGCATAGCAAGGCAAATAACGAGCATGATTAGTGTCGTATGCCGCAGCACCCTCGAGGTCAGATGATTTGCTTCGTTCTGGCCAGAAGAAGAAATCTTTGGTAACAAAACAGTAGCAAACGCACCGGGTATGATTAATAATTTTTCCGCCATATTAACAGCAACACTATAAAAACCAACCGCAACAGGCGTCAAGAATATTGTTATAAGAAACATATCTAATCGGTAATTTAAAAATGAGAGGCCGTTAGCCAAATACACCTTAGACCCATAGGAAGATGAGCCTTTAAGTAGCGCTGTATTTAGATTGAGTGGAAAAATTCTTACCAACTTCTTTGTCAAAAAAATACTAGAAATAGCAGCAAAAATAATCGAAAGCACCGACGACGCGATAGCGCCCCATAATCCCCTTTTAAGTATTATTAGAAAAATAACTCCAAACAAAAAAAGCGACAAACCTTCTATGATTCTTATTGTATTATAATCGCCAAGATGACCGTATCCCCTCAAAGCATTTCTTAGAAAAGCAGAAATGAAATAAAGGGGTATAGTAAAAACAACCGCCCACAGATAAGAAATTGGTATTTTATTATCCTGAATGAATTTATAAAACCAATCTGTCTGCGAGGCGCCCCAGAACAATAACACCAACAAGACACCCAGCAAAACAGACAATATGATTGAGTTAGAAACAACATCTCGCAAAGGATATTTTTTAGTTCCAACAAAATAAACATTTGCAGATTCCATACCGAAACTTCCAAAAACCATAATAACTCCGGGTATCAATAAAATCAAAGAATGGATACCTTTTCCTTCTGGACCAAGAACACGGGCTAAAATAACAAGATACACTAATCCGGAAACGAAAATAACCATGTCGGACAGAAGGGTCCACAAGCTGTTTTTGGAAAAATTAATATCTCTCATAAAAATTTTTTACATTCCGAACAATATAATCCATTTCTAACCGCTTTAACTCTGGATAAATCGGCAAGGATAAAACCTCTCTTGCCGCTTTCTCTGCCTCGGGAAAATCTCCAACTTTATTACCAAAGTATTTAAAAGCAGGCTGTAAATGTAAGGGTAAAGCATAATAAATCATTGTTGGAATCTTCGCTTTCTGCAGATATTCTCTTAACCCATTCCTTACTTGCTCCGAATGGAGTCGAATGGTGTACTGATGAAAAATATTGTTATCGACATTGGGCGTTGTTATACCTATTACGCCTTGTAAGTGCTTATTGTAATATTGGGCTATTTTTATTCTCGCCTTATTCCATTTATTAATATATTTCAACTTCACTCTTAAAATTGCCGCTTGAATCGTATCTAATCTTGAATTTGTTCCCAGTACAAGATTCTTGTACTTGTCATAACTTGAAGAACCGTGATTTTTTAATAGATTTATTGTTGCCGCTATTTTCTGATCATTCGTCACCGCCATTCCTCCGTCGCCATAAGCTCCAAGATTCTTTGATGGGAAAAAAGAAAAACATCCAATATCTCCAATAGCACCAGCTTTCTTTTTCTTATATTCTGCGCCAAAAGACTGGGCAGCATCTTCAATAACTTTTATTTTATGTTTATTGGCGATTTTCATTATTGATTCCATATCTGCAACCTGTCCAAAAAGATGAACGGGTAAAATAGCTTTGGTGCGAGGAGTAATCAATCCTTCGACAAGCTCAGAACTGATATTGAAAGTATCGCTTTTAATATCAGCAAAAACAGGTTTCGCTCCTGTATTTGCTATAGCTTCTGCCGTAGCAAAAAACGTAAAGGGCGTAGTTATAACCTCATCTCCAGACCTTATTCCTAATGCTTTCAGGGCTAAAAAAAGCGCGTCTGTGCCAGAGTTCAAGCTAATTGCATATTTTGATCCGCAAAATTTAGCAACTTCTTTTTCAAAACTTCCTACTTCGTTACCCCCAATAAAATTACTGCTATCTAATATTTTTTTGATAGCAGTGTCTATTTCCTTTTTAATCGATTGATATTGTTTCTCTAAATTTAGAAAATACATCTCTTTAGTTCTGATAAATCCTTTATTATAAAATCTGGTTTGTATTTTTTAAGAATATTTTTATCTGTCATTCCGCTGGTCACGGCAACTGTTTTTATCCCGAGTTTTTTTCCTGCCAATATATCAGTTTCCGTGTCGCCGATTATGATTGATTTTTTATTATAATTGCCATATTTTTTTATCAATTTATACTTAATTTTCCATTTCGGCACAAAAGATTCTTTCGGTATTAATAATATTTCATCAAAAAGCGTATAAATGCTTTGTTTTTTTAATTGTTTAATCAAATTCCTAGGATGATTCCTAAGGGTAATCATGACTATTCTATGGTCTTTTTTAAACAGAGCTAATATCTTTTTTGTTTTTCTGTGCAACCTATCTAACGATAGATAATGTGGTTTCTCAATCTCTTTTCTCCAGCATCTCTTAAATTGAAAAGAAGTGTTTTCTGCTTTTGTTTTTCCCAAAATTTTTTCGATAGGTATTTTTCCTCTTTTCAGTCTTAAGTAATCTTTTTGGGAAAGATATTTCTCATTTTTCTTTTTTAGAATATCTCTATAAACATAATAAATTCGTTTTGAAACATCTAGAATTGTTCCATCTAAATCAATAAACAGTGTCATTTTTATCTTTTACGCGATGCTAATACAAACAACATTGAACCCAGGCCTTGAAGATCTTTCCCTACCTCATAAAAAGCATCGCATATCTTAGGATCAAATTTTTCCATTTGTTTATTAGAAAAAGGTTTGATAAAAAATGTCCCTTTTTTATTTATATTCAATCCAACACTCCCAATCTCTTTCTCAAGCGTTTTTAATGTATAAACCCTCCTGTGACCATGATTTATATCTGTAATGGTTAATTCATCAAGCTTCTTGATGATACCCATTGCTTTTCCCACCCTTCTGTGTAAAGATTCTGCGTTTGGAACCATTATAAACAATACTCCTTTGCTCTTTAAAAACTGGGTGGCTTTTTTTAATATTTTTTGCGGTTCAGCTACGTGCTCTAATATAAATGACAATAAAACAACATCAAATTTGCTTTTTATTTCTAAGTCCTCAATTAAAGAAACATGATAAGAAATATTACGCACCGTATTCTCCTTTTTTGCTTGATTAATAAGAGCGTCTGATCCGTCTACCGCCACAATGCTTTTGAAATCAAAAGAGAGGGCTTTGGCTATTCTGCCGTAAGAACAACCAAGATCTAATAGCGTTCCACGTTTTTTGCAATTATCTAAAATCGTTCTTATTCTATATCTTCCCATAAACACGTTAAAACCTTTCTTTAACGCAAACTGGCTTGAAAATTTGCCTGCTCTTTTCTTTTCTTCAATTATATTAATACTTAAATCTTTTTTTATATTCTTTTTCATATTTTTCTATCTCTTCTAAGGTAGTGAAAATTGGGAGAAAATCTATGCCTCTAATCCAAACTAAATTTTCTGGCAAAGGATTTATCTTATTTTTTATTTCGGGATAAGTCTCTCCAAAAGCTATTTTAATAAAAATATAAGGCATATTAAGCCCTGCTCGAGTAAAAAACTCATGGGTTGTAAAGAACCTTCCGATGTTAATCTCTGTAGGGTTTGGAATATTATTTTTATCGTAGGTCATATCAACACTAAAGATGCCATGAGGTTTTCTATCGACAGCAAAAATGGTCTTTTGAGCTATGTCGTCAACTCCCGGATCGGAAATAGTGATTGCGCCACCCGTTGAGCCACTTATCCCAGAAGGAGAGATTTTGGCAAGTTCCCAGTATAATCTTTTTCTTGTTTGGGCAACAATCAACTCTCCTTCTTTCCATATTGACTGCCACGTAATTGATTGTGGCGATAAATATTCTGCGGCTGTAAATTTACCCCACCCCTGTTTGAAGTCAATCCACGCTTTTGTGGTATTTATATTATCTGACAAAATCGACCCTCTCCCCCCAGACCCTACAACATCTCTAATCCATATCTGATTACCTAATTCATTAAAGGCAATTCTTAAATCTTCTTCGTTGTTTAAAAATAGTGTTTTGGGTTGAGGGAGTTTTCCTTCTTTCCATTTTTTATAGCTCTCGAACTTATTATTGCATATCCTAATTGTTTCTTTATTTGGAAAAAAACATTTTGCTTTCAATTTCTCTCTGTTTTCAGATAACACAAAAAGTTCGGCGCTATTTTGAGCATGAACAAAATCAGCTTTTGTTTCTACGGTGATTTGATTTAATATGTTTATATAATCGGGGCTGTCTTTGTCTGGAATTAAATATTTTTCGTCTGTCTCTGCTCTTTGAAGGTAGTATTTATTAGAATCTACCCCTATTAAATAAAAATCTTCGGCTACGCTTCTTAACGATCTTACAAAATTAGTAGATGGCGATCCACCCGCTCCTGTAATTAATATTCTTTTCATAGATAATTAATAAAAATTTATTTTAATCTTTGCACGTTATTTCTTTTTTTATTGTACGATTTTTTACAAATCTTACAAATGCTCTTGTTCTTTTGAAAATTAATTTTATTACCACATTCACACATAAAACCTATAATTTTTGCTGGATTTCCAACTAGAACTGCGTAATCTGGAACATTTTTGGTAACTACGGCTCCAGCTCCTATCATCGCCCACTTACCAACCGTAATTCCGCAAATAACCGTAGCGTTAGCCCCCATCGAAGCTCCTTCTTTTATTAAAAGTGGCAACCATTTTCCATATTTTGAGAATTTTAATTTTGGATATTCAGCTCGAGGCGTTAAATCATTTGTAAAAACAACGGAAGGACCAACAAACACATGGTCTTCTAATACAACCAAATCCCAAATATCAATATTTGATTCAAGCTTTACGCCATTGCCAAGTCGAGCATTAAAACTAATAAAACAATTATGTCCAATCATGCAATTTTCTCCGATGATTGCTCCTTTTAAAACCTGTGAATTGTGCCAAATTTTAGTTCCCTTGCCTATTTTTGCGCCTTTCTGTACTTCTACTGTTTTGTGCGCCCAATAATTAGCGTTTTCCATTTTTTATATTTTTAACTTTTTAGCTTTTTATATATTGCCTCTACTAATTCAATTGATTTTAGCGCCTCCTTTGGTTTTACCCCCTTCCCTCTTAATAAATCTTCGTATGTAAACTTATGTAAATTTTCTTCTGCCAAATTGTCCTTTGAAGAAAAGTTGTAAGGAATGTCATTAATTATATATTCTCTTTTTTTGATAATTAGCCCATTTTCTTTCTTATTAATAAAGATTTGCCAATTACAAACGTAGTTGTCGCCTTCGATCACTCCTTTACCTTCGGCTTCTGGAAGAGGTCCGTTTTTTTCATAGATTTTATTTACTTTTACGTCTTTTATGTCGCCGAATAAATAAAGCAGTAAATCAAAATAATGAATACATAAATTATATAGAAAACCTCCTGACCTTTCTTTTTGATTTTTCCAACCATTAATATAGTTTTCATCGTCTCTCTTAAAAAATATATTCATATTTATCATGTGCTTTCCTTTTTTAGCAAATTGCTCTTTCTTAATTAATTCAACGAGCGGGTGATGTCTTAGCTGAAGCACGGTAAAAACTTTATCTTCATTGGCTAATATTTTTGCCTGTTCTAATTTTACAACTAATGGCTTCTCACATAGAACAATCTTCCCCTGCTCCAATGCAAACTTTACCATTTCGAAATGAAGATCGTTCGGAGTCAAAACGACAACACAATCAGCGTCTGTTTTTTTTACCGCCTCCATCCATTTATCTTCTCCTCGATTTTTATCAATAATGCCAACTATTTCCCCATTGATTTTTTTTATCGCATCTTTGTGCGCTAACACTATAAACCCATTTCCAATTAATAAAAACTTCATTGTCTAACTTTTTAGATTTTTATGTTTTATAATCTGAAAACATGTTTATGTTTTCTTGATTTGATCGCATTTCTAGTATCTACTACCAATTTTGAATTTCGAGCGACTTTTTCGTAATCAAATCCTGAATGATCTGTCAAAATCATAACCAAATCGTATTTCTTCAAAGATTGTGACGAGTATCTAATCGACCTTAACGAGATGGCCTTATTTTTCAAAATTCTATGTTTAATTTTGAGCTGTGGGACAAAAGGATCAAAATAATCTACTCTCGCTCCTTTTCTCGTAAGGTCGGCCAAAATATCAAAAGCTGCCGATTCACGAGTGTCTGGGATATCTTTTTTATAACTGACGCCCCAAACTAAAACTTTAGAATTACGCACTGGCTTTTCTTTAAGATTCAAAACCCAGATTGCTTGAGTCATTACTATATGAGGCATTTGTTCATTGATTTCTCCGGCCAACTCTATAAAGCGAGACCAAAAACCATGTTCCCTGCCTTTAAAAGATAAATAGAAAGGATCTAAGGGAATACAATGCCCGCCAGCCTTCGGAGAAGGATAAAAAGGCATAAAACCATAGGGCTTGGTTGAAGCCGCCTCAATCACTTCCCAAATATCAATACCCATTTTCCCGCAAAAAAGAGAAAGCTCATTGATGGCAGATATATTAATAAGACGAAAAGTATTTTCTACTATTTTTGTCATTTCAGCAGTTCGAGCCGACGATACAGGAAAAACCTTTTCTATAAATTGACCGTAAAAAAGAGTGGCAATTTTAGTACATTCTTTGGTAATGCCGCCGACAACTTTTGGGATTTTAGAAAACGGCATCTTATTGCCCGGATCAATCCTCTCTGGAGCAAAGGCCAAGTAAAAATCACGGCCTACCTTTAACCCCTTATCTTGCAATTGAGGTAAAATGATCTCTTCGGTTGTGCCGGGATACGTTGTACTTTCTAAAATAATCAATTGATTTTTGTGAAGCCGTTGTTTTATTTCTTGTACGGTATTTTGAATATAAGACATATCTGGCAATTTATTTTTATCAAGAGGAGTCGGAACGCAAATAATAATAATATCGGCAACTTTTAGCTTATCGAAATTATTAAACGATTTAAACTTTTTGGTTTTTAGAACTTTTTTCAATTCATGACCTTTAACGTCTCCGATATACGACCTTCCCCTATTCAAACTATCTACTCTCTTTTTTTGAATATCAATTCCGTACACTTGAAAGCCAGCTCTCGCTAATGAAACAGCATGTGGCAAACCGACATACCCCATTCCAATAATGGCTACTTTTGCTTTTTTGTTTTCTATTAACTGACGCATATCCATAAAAATGTAAAAAATTAAAATGTTAAAAAACTAAAAATTACCAACCTTGAATTGTTTCTTTGGTTTTGTGTTTAATTTTTTGATAAATATCCGACGCTTTCTTTTCCGCCTGCGGCGAAATTAAACTTAAAATTTCCCGCCCTAAAACCCGATATTGATTACCTACCTTATTTGCTCGAAGAATACCCTTCTTTAAAAGTCGCTTCATGGTGCTCTTACTCACTTTAAGATAGTCTTGAACTTCTTTGGTTGTATAAACAGAATTTTCGTTGATCGTTTTATCCATAAGTATTATACCTTTATTTGTTTCTATTCTTAATAATATGCCCATATTAAGAAGGTGTCAAGAGGTATCATTGGGGTTCATTTTCGGGTTCTTTTAGATAGAAAAGTTGATTTTTTCTTTCAATCTTCTAATATTAAACCATATGCAAGAGAAAAAGAGAATTTCTAATCAAAATAATTTTTATTGGGCCTACCTGATCGGGTTTTTTTTCATCGTGGCCCAAATTATTAACGTCTTACCTTTTTGGACGATGCCAAACGACTGGGGAAAGGCAATTTTCTTTAGAATTGCTCTTTCCTTAATGATATTTCTTTTCCTTTTTCAAATTTTTTTCGAGAAAATTAGTTTAGCTGATATAAGAAACAAAATAAAAACTATTTCCCTTCCCTTTTACCTTTTGGTTACTTTATTTGGGATTTATTTATTGGCGACGCTTTTCTCTGTCAATCCTCATTTTAGCTTGTGGGGCGATCCCTTGAGAAATGGCGGGTTCATCAATTTTTCTTTTTACATATTTTTAGCTATTTTGGCCTTTTTGATTATTAAAAAAAGCGACTGGCAAAAATTATTGAATTTTTTAATAATTGTGAGTGTCTTGGTCTGCATTATTGCTCTTTTCCAAAAGTTCGGCATTTTCAATAAATACCTTATTCCGTTTGAAAGCAGGCCGATATCCACCCTGGGAAACCCGCTTTTACTATCGTTATACCTTGTATTGGTTACTTTTATTACTCTGGTTCTTGGACTAAGCGATAAAAATCGATATAAAAAGATTTTTTATTTTTCTTCATTCTTTCTTTTCCTTTTTGTAAATATCGTCTTAGTCCAAACAAGAGGCGCCTATTTGGGACTAATCGCTGGATTCCTATGGTTTTTCTTTTTTTATCCCATTAAGTCCAAAAAAATAAAAATTTATGCCCTTATCGTCTTAATTGTGGCAACTTTGGGAATGTATTTTTCAAAAATCTATTTAGATTCTCATCTTTATCTCTATGAGAAAATACCACCCACTTTAAGCAGCGCGCTTGATAGAGCTCTTAGTATATTTGAAGGGTCAAAAATTACAGAAGCCAGAACATCTGTCTGGAAAGTTTCTTTGCAAGCCCTCAAAGAAAAACCAATCTTGGGATGGGGTCCAGAGAATTTTGTGGTTGCTTTTGACAAGCACTACGATCCTTCTCTACCAAAAATAGGACGAATTACACCGGGAGATAATGTTAACGAATGGTTTGACAGAGCTCATAGCTTTATTTTTGACGTTTCAATAACTGGAGGTATCTTCGCTTTCTTAATTTATCTCTTATTCTTCTTTTTTTTAATCTGGCAACTACAAAAAACGAAGCAAAGAAATCCAGAAATCTCTTTAATTTCTCATGGACTGCAGGCGACTTTTCTAGCCTATCTGGTCTCCCTCGCCTCGTCTTTCGACAGTGTTTCGACTTACCTTGTTTCTTTTCTTTTAATTGGTTATTCTTTCTACTTGATATCAGAGAATAACTTAACATCTAAAAAAGAAGAGAAAAAGCCCTTACCCTCTCTATATCAACCTTATAAATACAAAATACCAATTACCTTCTTCATCTTTATTGTGTTAATTTGGTTTCTCTGGAGTTTTAATTTAAAACCGCTCTATATTAATAAAGAAATGAATGTAGCCTTAGCTCTTGCTGATTTAAGAATGGAAACGACTTGCGAAAAGGCATTAGAAATCGTAGACAGAATATCCCCTTCTATTGAAAACAGTATTATAAATAATTACTTGGGACAGAAAAGCACATTCGTAATTTACGGGTGCAACGACAAAATAAAAAGTAGGGCACCGGAAGCCCTTATTCGTCAAAACATTGAAATACTCGAAAAAAACATAGATAAAAACCCCCAATACGTCACAAATTGGATCCTGATTGGAGAATATACGAGTATTCTAATTAAAGAAAGAAATAGACTAAACGAAAATATCTTTGTGGAAACTGAAGAAACGAAAAAATTAAAAGATGAGGCCAATCAATATTTTCAAAAAGCTTTAGAATTGAGCCCGAAACGTCAAGTCGTACTAAAAGACTGGGCCGACCTTGAGATTGCGACTGGAGAGTACCAGAAAGCAGAGGAAAAACTGCAAAAATGCATAGACCTTAACGCTTCTTACGCAAGATGCTATTGGTATATGGCATTGAACAAGGGATACCAAAAAGATTACGAAGGATTTAGTAAGTTTTTGGAGGTCGCTCGAGAAAAAGGAATCCTCATTGACTCACAAGAATTCCTCCAAGATTTAGTCAACATGTATATACGAAATAGCGATTATACAGGATTAACCGAAACCTACCCGAGATTAATATCATTGACGCTGGATCCTCTTGAAAAAGCCCAGCTACACGCTTCTTTAGCCGCAAGCTATCAAGAGTTAGGAAACATAACCAAGGCCAGAGAGGAAGTGCTCAAAATTTTAGATCTTATTCCTGATCTTGATCCAGAAATACAAGAGTCGGTGAAAAAGGATATTGAAATATTCTTGGAGATATTACAATGACCTAAACAACAAGAAACTGATTAATTTTATCTCTTGTTCTTTCTCCTACGTATCCAGTCCCCTTTTCCAAACCAAGGGGATTTAATATTTCCGAAGCGTATTTCTCCTGAAAACGAATAACGGCTGATTTCGTTAATGCAAGAAAATTACCAGTAATCAAGCCTTCAGGATATACCGTTTGGCTCTTGAGAAATTTTTGTAAACAACGGACTTCAGAATTATTACTCATCCCGAAATAAAGATTACCATTGATCGCCTCGCAAAATGAATCATTCTTGTCCTGTAAAACCGCTAATTGGGCTTGCAATCTTGTAATTTCAGATTTCAGAAAGTTTATTTTCTGTTGTTTTGCCTGACCATCATTTTGGCCTGCGGTTTTTATATTTAAGAAAAACATCGCGCTTCCAATTGAAGAATCAATGTCCTGCAATGTCGGAATAAGGATGAAATAAGGATATTTACCAGAATCAACCATATCGATTTTACCTTGGTTATTTTCATCTAAATTTAAAAATTCCACCAAACATTGATCGCCAAGATCGCAGAGAACATACGCTATCTTAAAATTTCTGCCCGGCGCTCCATTAAACGCAACAGCCAACAATCCCCTATCCGCCAAAATTCTCTGCCAATTACCAGTCCACTCTCTCGCTGAATAATTGACCGTTAAATCCGATGGTAAATCCGCAAGCACGAAATTACTGGTAGGCAAAACTTTGATACTGTCCATACCTCTGCTTCTGTAACAATATTTTGACCCGACAGAACAGTCATTTATTAAAGCCGTTATTGTCCAATTAGTGAAGATCTGGGAAAAATCCTCTTTGTATCCATTTTTTCCTAAGGCATAGTTTATACTCTCAATACCTGCCTTATTGTAATGCAAAGAATCGTTCAGGATATTTATCCCGTAATGATCAACCAGATATAAAATGAATAAATTAATAGGACCGTAATCGCTTAAAGAATTGTCCCATTCTATAAGAGGGTCGTCTGGATTCTTGAGAAAATCATTGACTCTTTTCTGGAGATAACTCCCTTGAAAAACATCGTTATACCCTAAAAGAGTAACAGCATATTCTGCCCTCGCTTCGTTCAGCCAAATATCTTCTTTAATCTTCTGAATACGCTCTTTTTGGTTAAAGGTTATCAGATGGGTAAATTCGTGCGCCAATAAACTCTTTAGCCAAGAACTAGCAAGATAATCGGCGTTAAGATAAACCATTTCTCTCTCGTTGGAATAAGGGTTTTCAAATTTAGAATACTCGTTTATTTCATTAAAATAACCTCCGGCTCCTTTTCTTAAGGGATGAAATAAAACAGTAATCTTAGAATCTTTATCTATACCCGGATTCCATTCCGAACCAAAATTAGAAATTAAAACCGGATAGATTCTGCCATCAAACTCGTCAAACAGATTGAAAAGATTAGATGTCATCTGAATCCTATCTTTGTCTGAAAACGATTGCCACAAAGCGCTATCCACGTAAAAATAGAGCTTATTGCCTCCCGCAACAAGAGTAGCCGAGATCTCCTTTCTTTTTTGGGAGTCGTAAGATGAATCTACGTTAAAATTTCTTGTTTCTCCTATCGTTGCGGCGGAAACGTTATTATGAACAAAAAGCCCTAGAAACAAGATAAAAAAAAGAGATACATATTTAATTTTTGTCTCGGAGTTTTTCATCCTTAGGAACGCATTGGCTTTCTAAACACGAACATTCGCTAATGCTTGTATCTAATTCGGACACAAGAGACGATGGATTGGGACAGTCATTATAAAATTTAACTTCTTTGGCCCTACATACTTGTTTCTTAGCACAACCATCAACAATCAGATTGCAATCAGAATCTGTCTGACAACTCCTCCCGCAAGAAGCATTGAAATTACATAAAGTTTCTGAAATATCTCCACAGAACAGACTAAGCGAAGACGTATTGTTGGGATTATCGGTCCGACTTAAAGCACATACGATATTGTCCCGGTTGTACCTTATGTCGTCTTTTTCATCGCTTCTTATTGGAGAATTATAAAAATCGTTGTAAAAACCAAGATCTTTCAAAAAACCTTCCCACGCATTAAATCCTTCCATAATCTTTGCGGATTTCAACAGATCGGAATAATAAATTCCTTTTGAAGAAAATGTTGTTTTGCCTTCTTTTGTATTAAATTCAACCGCTTGATTAGGAATCACGTTTAAATCCATACCTATTATTTTTTTGGCTTCTTTCAGAATCCAATCGTTGGTCAAAACACAACTATCTTTATCGGATTTAACGCATTCTTGTTTAAAATCGCACCAAGAATAACCTTGATTTACTAAACAGCCATAATCATCTTTTTTTGTTTTGAAAGACCAATAAAAAAAATATGAGAAAATAGCGGCTATTATTAATAATGCGACTATTACAATAAGAGCTTTTTTATTCATATTAATCTGCTCAATTAAAATTATTTATCTTGATAAAGATTACTAAATAAAAAGCAAAAAAGCAAATCTGAACCTTATCAAAGATAGAAAAACCAAAATCCGCCTCTCGGCGGATTTCAGCTTCTTCACAAGGAAAAGAAATTCTTTAGTTCGATACGTTAACAAATGGTGTAACCCAATTGTCTGTCAAGTTGCCTGTTCCCGCACCTCCAATACCGGCTCCTGTACCCTGACATCGCAGAGTTCCGCCGACGTTGGAACAAATGTCTTCGATCTTAAACCGAACGTTTCCGGCAAAATCGCCGAATCCAATAGGAGTCGAGATAACCATCTCTAAGGTTACTGTAGCATCCTGGTTTTCAGCAACGTTCTGCCCTACTCCCAAGCTACTCATAAGGCTCCTTGAAACAGTGAACATTCCAGCGCTCGCATAAATCTCCTGACCAGCTGATCCAGCAGTTGCAGCTTCCATTCTTGCAAGCATACCGCTGGTTACGACAGCAACAGCTACTGATGTAGCTCCTGAAGCGTAAGCCGGCTCAATTAAGGTTCCGCCAAACGGCTTTACCTTAAAGACGAGTGTTCCTGTTGCCTTACCGACACCCTGGACAGTACCTTCTTGAGTCCAATTAGCAGATCCTGAAACAAATGTCAGGTATAAGCCCGACTCTGATATCCAGAATGTGTTACCAGCAATAGCCGCAGCGTTGACTATTCCAGTTTGTTGGCCATTAGCTCTTTCATACAAACCAGAAAGGAAGTTAGCCGCGGTTCCAATGGGGTAAGTCAGCACAAATGCAGCTCCGCCTGATTCAAAGGCAGCAGCAGCCGCCCAATCAGCTTTAACTGTCAAAGGCGTATTCACGTCTTGAGCAAGAGGAAAATTGAAGTTCTCGAATACAGCAGTGCTAACGTTTGCAGGGGTAACTGACGAAACCAAAGTGTCTCCACTATACAGATAAAGTATAGACGGAAGAGTTACCGCACTGGCTGCTGAACCGTAAGTAACTTCTAATCTCTTCAAAGTAGCGCTACCTCCTGTAGCTTTGGCATTCAAGGCAAGAACGGTTTCTTTTGTTTGAACACCGTTTGTGGCGTCAGCTTTGAAGTTGTTACTGGTTGGATTGCTAGAACCCAAGGTAACGGTTACAGTCGCCACGCCTGGCTGTTGAATAGTAAGGACTCTCTGAGTTGCCAAGGCGACGAATGTGTTGATACCTACGCAGTCATATCCTCTAATTCCATTGTTGCCATAAACCTGCAAGGTTACCGTCCTGTTCTGGTCTATCGTTGTGCCAGTGTCAATTACCACTAACAATTTCTCGGTCGCACTTTTCGCTATCGGCATATTAATGCCAGATAACAATGTATGCCAAACCGAGTTTGTGTCCTGAGAAAAAGCAGGGCTGGTAACGGTCTTTAGCAAGTTAGCATCAGACATGGATCCCTTGTACACTTTAATACCGAGAATAAAGTTACCCGGATTTTCAGCAGTACCAGTAACCGCATTAACTACAGCTGCCTGTAAGTCAACACTGCCAATTGTAATGGCAGAAGAGGCGCCGGCTTTAATGTCAATGCCGTATGCTTCAAGGCCTGAACCCGCGTTAACAGTTCTGTTAACCGGAGAGGCAGACAAAACAACAGTGAAAGAACCTTCTTCCCCTGCTGAACACATCGTCGAAGTACCCGTACCGGTAGTTCCAGTGCCGCCAGTTGTGCCGGTTGTTCCGCTAAGCATTGTTGTTAACTTTGCTCTTGTGGAAGATCCGACAAAACCAGTTCCGGCTGTCAAACCAAGAGGAGTCAAAATGGTTGCGGCGTATAAGCCCTGGAAAGCAACTACTGCGGCTTTGGTTAAAGAACCAAAGTACATAGTTTCGTTTCCGGTTGAACCTGAACCTGAAGCCGCTACTTGTGTAGCTGCGTTCTGATTCAATAACGCTTGCAAACATTTTACATCAGTACCAGTAGCGCCTTGTGAGAGGTTCCTGGTAAATGTTATTCCTGAACATGCCGCTGGCGCGCCAGTTGAAGTTCCCATTAATGCAGCTAATTGCGCATTCAATGCCGCAATTTGAGCCTGAAGCTCTTCGATTGTTACTGCTTGAGCTACTCCGGTAGGAGCAATCATTCCAATAATGGCTAATGCCATTATCATTGCAATTATTTTTTTCATTTTGTTTTTAACTTTCTATTTTTAATTTTTTATTTAACTCTGTCGTCACCGACCATCTTAACATTTTTTGAATACAAAGAATTCTTTTTGCGCTATGCGCGACGTTCAAAAAATGGAAAGAACGACTTTCTATTTTAAAAATCTATTTGGTTATTATCCCATTGATAATCAAAACTTTTTCCCAAGCTTTGGCATATTCCTCTTTCTCAATATCCTGCTTCACTTCTTCCAGAATAGCCGACTGCTCCGCGGTTAATTTCTCGGCGCTCAATAAATCAACTTGATCTTTTATTTTTTGGATCAAAGCGGCGTCCCATTCCAATTCTCCAATCTCAACGCCAAGAGATTTTATCGTTGTCGTTTTGTCCTCTATCTTTTTGACTTCGGAAACAACGGACTGATCCGGACTTGCGCTTTTAAGCCCTTTTGCCGCTTGGGCAATGCTTTTTTCCACTTCATTGATTGCCGGAGCTAAATTCCGAACTTTATTCTGCTTGGCGACTTCGGTCAGTTCGTCAAGCCGTTTATTTAATAATGTCAATTGGGTCTTGGAATATTCTTTGTTATCCAGAACAAACATTACTTGTCCGCTCTCGGTAATTTTTTTGAAGGGATACAAAAAATCTCCGGGTAAAGCGTTTCCAGCCGAACCTAACGCCGACACAAAAATACCCGCTATAATTAACAGGGAAACATAAGCCATTCTTGGTTGGAACGCCCAATACCTCAAAACAGCCGCTATCGAAATCGGATTCTTGGCAATATGCGGCTGAACGCTTTGGACGTAAGGATGGTCGGAAAAAATTCTCCTTTTAACAGATAAAGCCCAATCTTCTCTGGGCTTGATGCTTTTCAGTTCTTGAATTTTATAAATGAGGTCTTGTTCGGTCATTATTTTAAGCGGAGCGATAAACAAGCTTGCTTATATAAAGATGACGTAAAAACCAACGATCTATTACACCCCGTTAGAATCCTTATTCGGGGATTCGTTAATCGTAGAACAAAAGCCGTTAGGCGACTCCCGTCTTGAGGATCTTTCTAAAACCAATGACTATCGCGGGATTCTAACGGGGTTACACCTCTTTCACCTGCCCCGTTGAACCTAATTGAGAACGAAGCGAATTTAACGCCCTATGAAGCGTTACTCGAACGGTTCCCTCTGATTTATTCACGATTTTGGCTATTTCCGGGATATTTAACTCGTCTAAATAATGCCAAACAATGACTTCTCTATATTCGTCCTTAATAACGGCTAAGGCCTTTTGGACCATATTAAGATCCGACCCCAAGATCGCCTTTTCTTCTAAATTCTCTTTTGGATCGGTAACTTGAGCGTATTCTATTGGAAAAGATTGAAGCTTGCCTTTTCCCCTGTAATAATCTATCACCAGATTCCTGGCAATTTTATACAAAAAAGCAGACGGATTATCAATGGCCTTAGGATGAGGATTGGAATGTTTCTTAAACGCCTCCCATCCTTTCAAAAACGTTTCTGAAGTCAGGTCCTCGGCAATTTCCTGGGAGCTAACCTTTATAAACACAAAACGATAAATCCTGTCAACGCATTGATCGTAAATAGCGCTAAATTGTTGTTCTATATTATTCATTAAATAGGTAGGACAAGATGCATTAAGTAGGACATTATGTCCTACTGATAAGCTGATAATAAGTATCATTCCTTTCTCCCATTTTTTCAATCTCTCCCATTTGAGTCAAATGCCAAAAATCTCTCCGCAGTGTTCTTTTTGTGACCGTAGGAAATACCGTCTTGAATTCTCCCACCTGAACCTTGCCTCTTTGCTTTATCGCTTCCAGAATCTTCTGTTGTCTGTCGTTTACTCCATTAGTCGCTCTGTTGGGACTATCAATTATTGCGTCTTGAAGGATCGCCTGCTTATTCTCAATATCCTCCTTTAGGGCCTTTGCTTCGTCTACCTTGCCAAGAGATTCCTTTATATTATTATACTCTTCCCAAACAGGCAAGAGCTTATCTGAAACCACCCAATTTTGATCTTTAGCTACGGCAAAGAAGCCATCCATAACTTCAAGTCCGTCCAAAAGATGATCAAGCTCATCCATTGAACCTGTAGAAAAATTAGATTCCTTCTCGATTCTTATAAAATCGTCTAAGATTTCATCAGCCAATTCTCTCAATTTGTACCTTAAAGGTTCTTTCTTGGGAAATAGTATGGTGATTTGATATAGCTCAACCGTCAAACGAATCAAAGATTTTTTATCCATTTCCATATAATAATGTATATATAATATTTTTTATTCAATTGCAAGAATCAAATAGATAGCGGGGACACAATAACGACTCCTGCCCTACTGACAATTATATTATTTTTTCTACCAAAAAACCCAGCGAGGATATATACTGGCTGGGTTTTTCAGAAAATTAAATTATAACAACTCAAGCCCTATGATGAATACTGGCTATTTTGCGCTTTTGGAGTTCCAAGCGCGCCAAAACTCGTTGCCCAATTATTGATATCGTTTCCATTGCCAGACGGATTGATTTTTTCCATTGTTTGTTTTGAATCGTTGTCTCCAACGAACCAACCGCCAGAATTATCAATCTCGTCTATAAGATTATTCGCGTTATCATAAAGTTGCAAGTGCTCTCCAGTATTCCCTAAAGCTCCCGCGTATATTGAATCTGCCGGAATATCAAGAACGGTGTCATCGCTTGTCCGTTCTAATAAGTAATAATTATTCGCCGGCACAATCCTTGTAATATCTGTCTCTGTTATATCTATCAGCGGAGTTCCATCTGTTGACTTGAGAACCCAACCAGTCAAATCGATATCATGGTTGGTATTGTTGTAAAGCTCCAACCACTCGTCGTTGGCGGAAACCGTTGTCCCCATCCAAGCAATCTCGTTGATAACAACATCCAAATAAGAAACGACTGGTTCTTCTTCCTCTTCTTCTTGATTTTCTTCTTCGTTCTGTTGCTCTAAATTATCTTCCACCGCCTCGTTTTTGTTTTTTGGCGTTGGCGCCAGAATAACGAAATCATTTTGATTATTGTCGGTGTCAAAATAACCGTTAACATCATCCTGCCATAACCTGTTAATGCTTTTGTCAGCCGGCGGATTTTCTGCCGGCGCTGTTTCAAAATCTTGAGCTGCGCCGAACCCCACTTTGTCAACAATGTCTCTATTGGGATTTTTCAAAATTAAAACATTGTTTTCGGTAACGGTTAAGGCCTCAACAATATCAACCCCCTCGCCGTTTTCGGCTATCAAAAAATGGCTTTGGGCGCTGATTATTTTTCCGTCAAATTGGTTAGATGAGATTAATGAAACCCAATCGCTACCGGTTTCGGTTTTCCTTTGGATATACCAACCGGTTAAGCTAACTTCGGATTCATTGGGATTATAAAGCTCAATAAATCTGCCGTCTATCGGGTCAATCTGAACCTCGGATATTAAAAGTTTCGGATAAACAACAGGTGGCGGAGACGTATTATTACCGCCGCCGCCTCCGCTGCCGCTGACAATATTATTATTGTTATTAGTGGCGAAAGTTCCAGCATAACCAGAGCTATTTTCCTGATTTGGCGTGCCGCCAGTATCTTTGCTTGTTTGCCAACTAAAATCACTCTTTCTTTCCATTGTCCTTTTTGTGGTTTTGTCGCCCGAGAACCAATCAGGATTAGCCGTTACTGTATCTTCAAGATCGCAATTTTGGTTGAAAAGATAAAGCGCCTCATTTGAATCAGAAAGAGCGCCAGAGTATATTCTGCCAGCCGGAACGTTTGGCAAAGAATTATCATCGGTTCTCTCCAGAATAAAAAGGTTGTTAGCTGAAATTTTGTTGACGCCATCAAAAACAATTTTAATCTGATTGTCTTTGTCTAAAATTTGCCACCCTTCCAAATTTATAGCGTTACTGGACAAATTTTTCATCTCTAACCACTCGTCGTTGGCGGAAACTATTGTTCCCATCCAAGCAATCTCGTTAAAAATGACTGTATTTTTAGCCGGTTGAGCTCCGCCAGCAACATCGCAAAATTTCTGCTCTTTGTCGGAGACAACATCATTAGAACCCTGCTCCAAATCTTCTTCTTCGTCCGGCTTATCAGACAGAGACAATTTCTCTGCTTCTAAGTTTGAGGAAAGCAAAGCGTTGATTGATGACAATTCTAAAAACTTGCCTTCCAAATCATTGAACCGTTCCGATAATTCGCTGAACTGCTCTTGGAGTTGATTTAAATCTTCGGACAATCCTTCTTGGGCATCATTAATTTCTTCTTCTGGCATTGGCGCCAGTGTCGCTTGGAAAGGATTGATGCGCGACAGAATATGTTTGAAATTCGGGTTTAAAGAAAAGAAAACCGCGCCCGCAACCAAAGCGATGCTTAATATCAAGAAAAACAGCTGTTTTAGGGTCATATTTTTATGGCTACAGACCGATGAACGACTTGATTTTACTGATGGACAGCGCGCTAATCTCACCATTCTTCCCAACAACGCTCAAACCCAGAACCTTTCCTTCAATATCAAAAACAGGGCTTCCGGCAACGATCTTACCGTCAGTTATGGTTGTTTGAACAGAATCACCGTCTATGCTTCTAATAACGCCTTCGTTCACCACGCTTATCGGCAGTTTCTTAGCGTTAAAGACAACGCCTGCCAAGAAAATTCTGCTGCCAAGACGCAACCTTTCCAAGTCGGCAAATCCGGCGGTTGGCAAGTCGGACTCCTCCATTTTTATTAAGACCAAATTCTCTTTTTGGTCTCTTTTAAGCACCTGGAAAGAACGAGATTGGCCATCCCAAAATAGCTCTATTTTTGACCCTTGAGGGGCTAAATTTGAAAAAGTCACCAGCAGACCATCCGCAGAAACAATCAAGGCAGAACCTTCAAAAATAACTCCTGTTCCCGTGGTTGAACGCACGCCTACGACAATCTTCTTAACCTTTTCAACAGCGTCCTGCAAAGCAACGTTTTCTTGAATAATGACTTCTTTCTGCTCGTTGATATAGATCGGCTGATTATCAAGTCGGTATCCAAAGAAAAGAGGACGTTCTACAAAATACGGCCAAAAAATTTGGTCGGCAAAAATTCCTCCAACCATTCCAATAATAAAAAGGGCGGCAACTTTAAGAATATTCTTACCCATGAATTTTACGAGAAATTCTTAGCCATTTAATAGCGCGGTTTATTTTACCAGCGCTTTTTCTTGCTTTTTAAAAGTTTTCATCACGTTTCTGGCGGTTTTCAAAACAATCATGCCGTTTTCTTTGTCAATCATCACTAATTCGCCTTCTTTAATCTCTCCAGCCACTATTTTCAGCGACAACGGATTCAGAATCAATTTCTGGATTACTCTTTTAAGAGGACGGGCGCCGAGATTCTGGTCAAAGCCCTGTTCGGCCAAGAATTCCTTGCAGGCGTCGGTCGTTTTGATTTTAATGTTTTTTGCCATTAACCTGTCTTCAACTTTCTGTAATTCCAAATCAACAATTTTCTTAATCTCCTCCTTGCCAAGATAATTAAAAATAATGATTTCATCTATTCTGTTGATAAACTCGGGCCTGAAACTGTCTTTTAGGGCGGTCATCACTTTGTCTCTTAATGATTCTTTTTGCGATCTTTGGGCGCTTTTTTCGTCGCTCGTGATAAATCCTAAAGCGGCTTCCCTAGCGATAATCTCCGATCCCACATTGGAAGTCATTATAAAAATGGCATTCTTGAAAGAAGCGGTACGGCCCTTGGCATCCGTTAATCTGCCGTCTTCTAAAATCTGCAACAAGATATTAAACACCTCCGGGTGGGCTTTTTCAATTTCATCAAGCAAAATAACAGAATACGGTCTTCTCCTGATTTTTTCGGTTAACTGGCCTCCTTCATCATAACCAACGTATCCTGGCGGACTTCCGATCATTTTTGAAACCGTGTGCTTTTCCATATATTCCGACATATCCAAACGCACTAAAGAGTTTTCATGTTGAACAAAAATCCAGCTAAAGCTCTGGCGGTTTCGGTTTTACCCACGCCGGTTGGCCCTAAAAACATAAAGGAACCAAGGGGTCTATTTTCTTCGGAGATGCCGGCTCGAGAACGGCGAATAGCATTGGCAATAGCTGAAATCGCCTCTGATTGCCCGATTACCCTCTTTGCAATTATCTCCTCCATTTTCCCTAATTTTCTGGCTTCTTCTTCCAAAAGCCGACTGACCGGAATGCCTGTCCATTTCGAAACGACGTCGGCGACATTTTCCTCGGTAACCACTTCTTTCAATGCTGATTTGTTTTTTTGCAAAGAGGTAAACTTTTGTTCCGCTTTTTTAAGTTCTTTTAAAAGATCGGGTATTTTGCCGTATTTCAGTTCCGCCACTTTTGGCAGATTAGCCGCCGCCTGCTCTTTGTCTATCTCAAATCGATTTTCTTCTATTTCTTTTTTGATATTTTTAATTTTGAGAATCAGTTCTCTTTCCAGTCGCCATCTGGACTCTATTGCTTTGGCTTTTTCTTTTAAATCAGCTAATTGCCGCACGATAACTTTTTTTCTGACGTTTTTAGAAAGCGCTTTTTCGTTTTTGATGGCTTCTTGTTCGATTTCAAATTTTTGGATTTCTTTTTTTAAGTTTTCCAGTTCGGCGGGCTCTGATTCAATCTCTAATCTTAAAGCCGACATCGCTTCATCCATTAAGTCAACGGCTTTGTCCGGCAAAAATCTATCGGTGATATATCTTGCCGCCAACTGGGCGCAGTCAATCAAAGCGCTATCGATTATTTGAACGCCGTGATGTAATTCGTATTTTTCTTTGATGCCTCTCAATATCGCGATAGTATCTTCAATGGTCGGTTCTTGAATATAAATCGGCTGAAATCTTCTTTCCAAAGCCGGATCCCTTTCTATATATTTTTGATACTCCTTAAGGGTGGTGGCGCCAACCGCCTTCAATTCTCCTTTAGACAGGGCTGGTTTTAAAAGGTTAGAAGCGTCAATCGCGCCTTCAGCCGCTCCCGCCCCAACTAAAGTGTGAAGTTCGTCTATAAACAATATGTATTTGCCCGCGGCTCGATTTACTTCTCTTAGCAGAGCTTTTATCCGGTCTTCAAACTCTCCCCGATATTTTGTTCCGGCAACCAAAGAACCCAAATCCAAAGAGATTAATTCTTTGTCTTTTAACGACTCGGGAATGTCGCCTCTTACTATTTTTTGGGCTAAACCCTCAACGACGGCGGTCTTTCCCACACCGGCTTCACCGATTAAAACCGGATTATTTTTGGTCCGGCGCGATATAACCTGCATTAAACGGCGGATTTCGTTTTCTCTCCCAATCACCGGGTCCAATTTTCCCTGCCGGGCCAAGGTGGTAAGATTGCGGGCGTATTTCTCTACGACTTGATATTTTGACTCTGGTTCCGGATCCGTAATCCTTTGTCCTCCCCTGATTTGCGCCAATGCTTTCAAAGCGGTTTCGTAATCCAATTTGCCAAACTCCAAAGTTGCCGAATTGCCACCCGACTGCAAGAACGTGGCTTTATCTAATATCTCTTTGGCTTTTGTTTCGGCGGCGAGAAGCGCTAAGAAAAGATGCTCCACCGAAATAAATTCATCCCCCATTTTCATCGCTTCCGATCTGGCTTTATCTAAAACCTTTGCCATGTCTTGAGTGAGGTAAAACTGGCCGAAAGCTTGAGGGGTAGCCACAATAGGAATTTTGTCTAAAGCAAAAGATATTTTCTTTTTCAATCCCTCCATATCCAAACCCAATCTCTGCGCCAAAGTTAAAACCACGCTTTCTTCTTGAGACAATAGAGCGTAAAGAAGATGCAGAGCGTCAATCTGTTGTTGTCCTTTTTCTTGAGCGATGCTCTGCGCCCTTAAGATTGCATCTTGGGCTTTGTGAGTAAAATTAGCTCCGTTCACCCCGTTAGAAGTTTATCATTATACGACCTTAGATCGATTTTTGATAAATCTCGATTCATTTTTAGTTTAACAAAATTATCGAGCAAATTAAAGTTCTTGCGCGATTAACTATTTTAAGCTTAACAACTATTGCTCAAAAAAGCAAAAAGGGCATAACAACAATGCTGCTGCTAAAATATAAAACCCCTCACAAAAAATGAGGGGTATTAAAATTTGTTTTACCAATATCCATCCGGTAAAAACTTTGTGACGAATATGTCTCTGTCACCATTGGAAACATGATTGTCGGCGCCAGACCCGGGATCAAAGTCCACGGTCCCTTGAAAAAACCCGGTGACATAGGAATTACCGTTAGGATGGACGTCCACCCCAAAGGCAAAATCAATGGCAGCGCTTTGACCCCAATCGCGGGCCCAAAGCAAATTACCACCATCGTCCCATTTACCCACAAAGGCATTATATGGGACGGTGTTAATCGTTTGAGAGTATAAACCTGCGACGAAAATATTGTCGGAATCATCAAGTGCGATCCCGTATCCGACGGCAGCAGCTAATCCTGTGCCGTAAACTACGGTCCAAATGTAGTCGCCTTGCGCATTATACTTTGTTAAGTATAATGCGCTTCCGTTTCCGGCATTCTTGTTGTCCGTTCCTGGTCCCGGATCAAAATCAACGGTCCCAGAGAACCGACCCGTACAAAAAGAGTTTCCTGAAACGTCAATGCTAACGCTTCTCCCTTCGTCGCCTAAAATCCAGCCCCAGGTCCGAGCCCATTGAAAGTCGCCATTGGTATCAAGCTTGCTCAAGAAAATATCTATATTTCCAAGATTGGAAATGTGGTTATCTATTCCAGGTCCTGGGTCAAAATCAACCGCTCCCTGAAACGAACCAGTAATATAGACCCCTACGTCGTTAGCAACTATTCCATAGCCACTAACTGACGGAGAAAACGTGCCATAATACCAAATTTGAACCCACAGGAAATTCCCGTCCGTGTCAAGCTTAGCCGTGAACATGCCGTAGTTTCTGTAAAACCCTACGACATAAACGTTCCCTTGCTCGATTGACAAATCACGGCCTTCAGCCCCATACGGGTAGTTGAGGGTTTGAACCCAAACAAAATTTCCGTCCGGGTCAAACTTACTGACAAACATATCTATGGCGGCTGGTGCGGTGCGTTGGTCAACGCCTGATCCCGGGTCAAAATCCACGACACCTACGAACTTACCCGTAACGCAGACGTTATCGTTTTGGTCAATATCAACCCCATAAGCAAGCTCTTCCCATTCTTGAATGTCGAAAATACCGCCCCAAGTTTTTGCCCAAAGAAAATTACCGGCGGCGTCAAACTTGCTTAGAAAAATGTCTGAATAACCGTCGGCAAAGTGGTTTTCGTTGTTGGGCCCAGGGTCAAAATCAACCAGGCCGCGGAAATAACCGACGGTATAAACGTTGCCATTGGAATCCACGGCAACATTTAATCCTGAATCGTAAAGCGTACTGCCCCAAGTTCGCGCCCAGCCGATATCTAGAATACTGAACACCGCATCGGACACGTCGTTTAAGTTAGGATCGCTCGTTAAGCTTATTCTAACTTTGACGGTATCCGATATATCTATCGGTACAGACCAATCAAAACTTTCATCATTCGGCTCACCGCTGGCAATTACATTGATGTCAGCAATAAAATCGTCTTTGGAGTACTCGATTTTCACCGGGGTGGAGGCGTTAGACATCCAGGATATTTCCTGATTACTGCCAATACCCCATTGTTCTCCGCCGTTCGGAGAAACAATCTCAATAAACGGCGGCTGCACACTCGCAATCGCAAGGCCGAAGCGGAAGAACGAAGCCAAAGGATCGGTTCCCGCCGAATTCGGTACTCCGAACTCATTAGCGTAATCAAAGTCATTGTATTGGGCAATCACCCAGTATTCCTGACCTTCTGTGCCAGAAATGTTGTCGGCCGGAATCTCTACGTGATAGGTAGAGTAGTGTTCTCCGCCGCCAACTGGCGTCATTTCGACAGACGCTAATTCGTAAGGAACGCTTAACACCGTTGATTCTATGAATATTGACGGCTGGTATTCCCAACCAAACACGCTGATATCGAGAATGATATTTCCCCCATTCTCTGTGGGACTGGTATACCATGTATTACTGGTATCGCTTACGTCAATCACCACGGTCTCAACCGTATTCGCAGGATGAAGCTGTGGCTCCACGCCTTCCCAGTTCGCAAGCACAGCGTAACCATACGCCACGCCTTTTGAATCCGGAAATCGCAGATAATAGTTGCGGGCATTGGTTTGACCCGAACTAAAAACGCCACGTCCGTCAGAATTGGTATTCAACCAATCCCAAAGATCAGTATTAACGCCTAATCCATCCGCGAAATACTTGTACGGATTAAGGGTTGCTGTGCAGTTATCGTTAACTGCCAGCTTTCCCTTGGTGTAGCCGAGAATTCCAGGAATCAAGAATTCTGGGTTGTTAAACCAGCGGGTGTATCCGTCCGGACCCCCTAACCCGTCAAACGGATCAGCTAACATAAATTGCTCTGGTCCAAGAACCGGGTAAATCAGAGCTGAATTGTACTGCATACTTGCAGCTCCATCGCCCATAAATACTCCCCTGACATCATAGCCGTTATATTGGGGGGCGTTAGTCATCGGATGGGTTAACGACACATCGATGTCAACATCGATGTAGTCAATGCCTGGCATCGCCGAGTTGACGACGAAATTTAGCGCAACATTGCTATTGTTCATAATCTCGACAACATTGAATGTAGTCGCCACGGTCCGGTTTGGGACAATTTCGACCTCAATGTTATCTCCAGCGACGTTGACCAAGACGTCATAGTAGCCCCAAAGAGTTTGTTCAACTCTCGCAATCTCTTTGGTTTGTTCTATAACGGGCAATATATTTTCCCCGCCAGAACAAGAAACTAACCCTAACAACACTACCATCGATATAAAAGCAACAATTGTCCGCATTGCGGGCCTCCTTGGTATTCATTCTAATCTATCTATAAAAAATAAACGCCCTATTGAATTGTCAATGAGCGAAGTTCTAACTGCATTATATTAATAGTATGATGTTTAGTCAATAGCGCAAAAAAGAGCCATAACGACTCTTTTTCACCTTTAATAGTAAATCTCTGTGTCCTACTCCTTTCTTTCGCCTAAGACAGCCGTGATAATCATTTCTTCTTTGCCCCGCAGGATTTTCAGCGAAACGGTGTCATTGGGACTATATTGCAGAATTATTTTAGATAAAGAATTGCTGGTTGTAATTTTCTCGTTATTTAATTCTAAGATTATGTCTTTTTCTTTAATTCCCGCCTTTTCTGCGGCGGAACCTGGCACAATCGCAGATCCTTCCAAAGACGTAACCCAAGCGCCGTAATCCACTGACAAATTATTTTCTTGCTGTATTTTTTCGTTAATCAGAACGTAGCTTACGCCCAATAATGGATAAACAATCCTGCCTTGCGATTTTACTTGCTCTATCGCTTTTTTCACTTTGTTGATCGGAATAGCAAAACCAATATTGTCCGCTTCCAAAGCCATAGCGGTATTAATGCCAATCACCTCCCCTTTTAGATTAAGCAAAGGACCCCCCGAATTTCCCCGATTAATGGCGGCATCCGTTTGAATGATATCCTCCAAAACTTCTACTTGGTCGCCGCCCGAAGCCGTAACGGTTCTTCCTAAACCGGAAATTACGCCAACGGAAACAGTGTTTTTAAATTCTCCCAAAGCGTTCCCAATAGCGATAACCGTCTGGCCTATCTGTATCTTTGAAGAGTCGCCCAATCCTATTGTTTTGAATATTTCCTGGTCTGTTTCAATTTTCAAAACCGCCAAGTCCTGGACAGGATCTTTTGCCAAAACCTTAGCCGGATACTTCTTGCTATCGTTAGTTAATACGGTATAGTCCGCTTCTGCGTCGGACACAACATGTTTATTGGTCACCACCATTCCGTCCGCCGAGATTATAAAACCAGTGCCTCCCCCCACTTCTTGCTTTTCTGTCCCTTTCTGACGGTATTGAGGAATCTGAAAAGGACTCGGGCCAAAAAGTCCGTCAAAAGGATCAACAAAGTACTCTTCAAGAATAGGTAAGTCCTTGGAAATGATGATTGATACAACCGCCGGCGACACCTCTTTTACGGCCGAGATTATCCTTTCTTCCTGCGATGTCTGCGGCTGATAAATCTGACCATTTGTTTGATTGGATACCGTATCTCTCAATCCTAAGAAATAATCTCCGATCTGGCTATCAAAATAGTAACTCGCCGCTATGCCTCCGACAAAACCAAAAAAGAAAGACAAAAAAATAATCAAAATCGCGGTAAAAAACAATTTAACAGAACCCTGCCTTGCGCTTGGGCTTACTGTTGTTTTGCTGAATAAATTTAGGTTCATATGCTTTATTATATTATAATCGTATGGCAGCGAAAAATTGGATTAATCTTTAAATCTTCTTGACTGAAGATCGTATTGGAAAATATCGGACCTTATCGGGCCCTCAAAGATTAAATGCGCTTCGCCCAGCAAATACTTCAGATAAGTTTTAATAATACCGTCTCTCTCAAGCCTTCTTTGAGAATGGTAAATTTTGTAGCTTTTGATTATGCCGAACTTACCGTAGCGAGACGCTTTCCTGCAATAAATATGATCCTCCGCCAATATAATTTTTTCGTCAAACCCGCCTATCTTTTGAAAAAAATCCTTCTTAACCAACATTGTTCCTACGGAGTGAGGCAAAATCCTTTCCAGCAGAACAACTGGTAAATTATAGAAGACATTATACAACAACCTAAACCATTTATCATTGCCGCATGGCTGAAGCAAGAATCCTGCTGTATCTAAGTTTCTTCTCTCGAATTCCAGAATAAACCCATCTAGTGAGTCCTTGGGTAACACAACATCGGCGTCCACAAATAAAATCAGTTCTCCCTTGGCGATTTTAGCGCCTTCATTCCTTCCTTTTGCCGGCAAACCTCCTTTTATAATTTTACAGCCATAATTTGTGGCGATTTCAACCGTCTTGTCTTGCGACCCCGCATCGGCAATAACGATCTCGTACTTTCCAGAAAACTTTTGCTCTTTAATGGATTGAAGAAGCAAAGGAAGATATTTTTCCTCCTCTAAGGTTGGAATAATAATGCTTAAATACATACTTAATTAAAATAACTTATAAAAGCTTTGATGCTTTTCTTTCGCTGTGCATTAATAAAAGCATCATATTCTTCTTTTTCCATTTCTCTAAGATAACCGCCACCATACATATTTTCTCTCTTTTTATGCATAAAATACACCATTTTGCGAGCCGCATTCCATCCGCCCGAGTCATAACAGTATAATATCTTTTCCAAAACCGCTTCTTTCTTAATTTCTCCTGGAAGAATTTTCACCGGACTCTCTGCATCTTTTTCCAATTTCGCTGAAAAATTATCATCTACCAATGATCTAAGGGACGCTTTGGGCGATTTCGCTATCTGCCAGACATGCCTTAATTCATGCAAAACAAGGGTTAATAATGCTGGCCGGGAGAGAAATTCCAGAGCAGCCCTATTGAAAAATATCATCACTTCGAAGCCTTGTTTCTTTGTAGCTCCAATTATGTTTGTGCTGCTCCAAGCGTCATAGTCAAATGGCATAACTCTTTTATCCGATAAAAGATTTGAAGCCACTACATAAATTTTCCAGCCCTTTGGTTTTTTTTGCGAACCAATAATCAGTTTAAGGTTATTTTCGAAGTTTTTCCTGTTATTCTCCCAAAACGTCTTTCTGTTTTTTAACATATCCCTGCGGCAACTCCTAACCTCTTTTAACAATCTCGCGTATTGCATTTTTGTATTATATTCTTCTATGTTTTTTATCTGTTCAAATTACTATGTTTTAATATTTTCAGAAGTTAGAAACTTGCTTTGACCATTGGCAAAACTTGCAATCTTGATTGTGGGGAGACGGCGAATCTTTTCTCAAAACCGCAACGGCTTCTTTAAAAAGCTTTGGCACGTCCTCCGGATTGGTGTTGATTTCGTGAAGCTCTTTTTTGAACGGCAATCGGTCGCCAAAACCGTCCTTTTTGTTAACTATGTAGAAGGCAAGGTAGCCTTTTTTATTGGTCTTAAAACCGTTTTTCTCCAAAAGAAAGGTGTAAATATCCATTTGCAGCTGAAAACGATCGTAAACCGTTGGCACGTTACTGCCGGTTGATTTGTAGTCCAATGGCGCCAACACCCCGCCCGAAAACTCTAAAACGTCGTCAACCGCGCCAAAAAGAGTGGCATCTAATTTCGCATCGTAATAACGAATGCCGGCTAAATTAGACCGCCATCTGTTTAATAATCCCTGATTTGAAAAAAGGCGCGCCGGAATGTTATTTGCTAAAATCAAGGGATGAATTTCGTTTTTCGCCCTATGGTTATCAAATTCCTGTTTCAACAAAATATCCACGGCCATATTCAAGGCGTAAGGATAAGGAGGCGGTCTTCTTATCTTCCATTTTTTCTCCAACCAGAAACAGCGACGGCATTCCAAAAACAAATTCAAGGAATTGGGAGAAAGCGCAATTGCTTGCAATGAAGTTTTAACCATTAATTTTAATTCACTCTTTTTGCCTATGAAATAAGGTGTATGTATTATCTCCCCGATTAAAGGTCAGCGTCCAATCTCTGTCGTGATCGTCTTCAAATTCGGCGCTGCCCCGAAGGCGAGCGGCGTCAAAAAGCGTCTTTGCTTCATCTCGCTGTAAATCCTGCCTTAAGTATCTTACGCCGTCCATTGCGTATTCGTCGAAAACAACCCAAAAGCTGTAAATTGATTCTTTGCGTGTAGCCATTGTAATTTAACTATAACATTTTTTGACTCAATTAAAAATCCCCCTTTAACAGGAGGATTTTTAATGCGCGTCGTATTACCAATTATTTTGGCGGCCGCCGCCAAATCCTTGGCCTCTGCCTCCGCCTCCGCCTCCAAAACCGCGCCTGAATCCGCCTCCTCCGGTTCGAGGTTCCATAGGCCTGGCTTCGTTTACGGTTACAGTCCTTCCATCGATTTCTTTTCCATTAAACATGTCTATCGCTTTCTGCGCTTCCTCATCTGAAGACATCTCCACAAAACCAAAACCCTTGGAACGACCAGACATCTTGTCCGTAATGACAGTGGCTGATTCCACGGTTCCAGCTTGAGAGAAAGTGTCTTTCAGAGTATTTTCGACGGTGTCGTAAGACAACCCGCCGACGTATAATTTCTTTCCCATTTTACTTGCGTCTTGCTTATTAAGAAGTAAGTCGACTTGAAACTTTGTTCTTTCTTTTTGGCTTACATCTTAATTAGTGCAAGGAAAAGAAGAAAAAGTTGCTTACTAAAAAGGATTGTAGCTTAGGAAGCAAAAAAAGTCAATAGCCGTCTTCCCCACCCATAACTCAATGTCGTTTTCATGACCAAAGAACAAAATCATAACTCATACATGCGCGTCCTGGATTTTCTATTGACAAAGAAATTGAATTAAACTAAAATAGAATTAGGAATGTAGGGCAGAAAACATTTATATCAAGATTACGAAACTTTATCGTAATCTTTTGAGTTTTTTAATAATCAAGAAGATTCACCCCCACACCAAACCTTTGATGGATAGTTCGAAACCTAGTGGCAAAAACCAATCGACGACTTCGTCTTGCGCTCTTAAAGCGCGCAAGGGTCATCGCGGGTTTGGTGTGTGGGGTAAAGGTCGCCAAAACTCAACATTTAATACGATTGCAAGGTATTAAATGCTTTGTGGCTATTGTTGCATAGTGTTAAATCCTTGTAGTTATTATAAAAATGAACCAATTCTACAACCAAGAAGACGCTCCGCAGGCGCCTGAAACCACAGAAACTCCAGAAACGGAAAGCACGGAGGATCAACCGGAAACAGATAATCCGAAAAGCGGCGAAGAAATACAGTCATAAATAATTGAAAAATCGAAAACCGAGCGTTTGAATCAAGCGCTCGGTTTTTTGTTGCGAATAAAAAACTGATTTTTAAAGTTAGCCCTAACAACACTTGCATTTATGGCCGGTCCATTTGAACAGGCCGACGGCAATCACCAATACTGGCCACAAAACATCCACAGTGCCACTATCCCACCATCCTAAAGCTCCTCCCAAAAACAGCAACCCGAAAATAATCATCAAAACAGGAAAGTAGGCGAAGCGATGGTGCTTGCAGTCGCAATGACGATGCATTGATTGATCTTCCATAATAATTGTTTTGAAGAATTAAGGTATTTGCTTACGACCTTGACGTCTTTTTCTATATTATTTTGGAAATTTTTAGATTACAACAAAAATGGGCTAACGGCGGTGTTTCTCTTTAAATTTTCTTTTAATTCTTGCTTGCCTGTTATGATTCTTGTTTTTTCGGTTTTTCATGTTGCTCAACAACCTATTTCGGTTTTTTATGCGAAGTCAGGAACGAAAGCCATAATATAAACGGCCTTCTTAATTTATCCAATGACCAATTATTGTCTTTAAAAAGCGTTGGCTTCTCCAACTTAAAACGAGAAAGCAAATCCATCGTGGCCTGTAAGTTTTTAGGAGACAATTTATTATGCTCTTCTAAAAACTCTTCTTTATTTAAGAGTTGATTTAAAATTTTTGGAATTTTTTTAATTCTTGGAAGCATCTTTCGTCAACGAAAACAGTTCGGAAGCATTATAAATTGAAAATAGGATTACGAACGCTCCTAATGCGAGAACCGAAAGAATAAACTATTTGTAGTCAAGCTCTTAGCTAACATCATGGTACGCTTATTCCGCTAAAAAATCAAGCCAACAAAGAACCGCTCTAAACCTGACGGTCGAGCGGTTCTTGTTCAAACTTACCGAATTAATTATTAAATTCGGGTGACGTTTGTGGCGTTAGGGCCTTTCGGAGAATCGGCTTTTTCGAAAGACACCCTATCCCCTACCTTTAACTCTTCGTAGGTTACTCCTTTCATCTCGTTTTTGTGAAAAAACAGATCTTTTTCCTCGCCATCAACTGTGATAAATCCGAATCCTTTATCTGTAAGATTCTTTATTGTTCCTTCCATATTATGGTCAAGTATGAATTAACTTAATTAATGTTTTAAGGTTTTATCCTAAAGTTTAGTTTGCCGAATAAACTCGACGAAATTTTTATCAGGCAACTATCTTATAAAGCAATGCTAACATTTAAGAATTGCTTAGTCAATACAAGAGAAAAAGAGGGCGGGAATATCCGTAATCAACAAGAATCTTGTGTCTTTTTCTTATGATCTCTTGGGGTTATGAAATTAATTGGAAAGTAGAAAAAATCCAGTGATTCGTTACCAAAGCGCCGACAATAGCAATGAATACTATTGCAGAGTTTAAAGCTAAAGAATAAATATTAAGAATCTTTTTAGCCCGGGCGCTTAAGACGGCTAAGAGAAACGCAATACTTGCAAAAATCACAAATAACGCATTGAGAATTTTAGGAGTAGTTAAAGTTTTTGCCAAAAAAACAGAATATCTCATTTCAAAATCATTTTCTACCGGAGGAATGCCTTCTTCGACCAAAGCAACATCCTTTGCCGCTACGAACAGATCGGACTCTTCAATCACCTCTGTCTGGATTGCTTCTCCCAAAACATCTGTCGAGACAACGGCTGGCTTTTCGTTAACAACCTTATTGTGGTCGCTTTGAGGCGTCGAACCTTGACCGTCCTTTGCGACCGCATCTTTAAGAGCGCCGAATAATTGCACCACGAAAACAGCGTTTTTGCCTTTATATGTTCCTTCTGCGGTTCCAATGCCGATCTGCGTAAATCTTCCGCTAATAATATTTTTCCTATGGCTGGCGGAATTAAGCCAGGCCTGGTGCAAAACACTGGAATCTGTAAAGTTAACGCCCAAATTTTCTCCGGCATAAGTGAATTTGTAACCAACCCTCTGAAACCAGTACCAAGGAGTAACGCCCGCCGGACTGGTATGGGCAAAATATCCTTTCTCCGCCATATCTTTGGCTTTAAGGCGCGCCGCGTTCTCCAGCAATGGGCTTGTTTCGAGTTTCTTTAAAGACGAGAAAGATCTTTCCGTATTTGCCATATCTACCAAAACTCCAGACACTATATTCGCTAAAAAGCTATTATAAGAAACCAGTCCTGTGAAATTAGAGAAAAGTGCGAATTCTGCGGCAAACATAGCTAAAAATATATAGACAATAACCCTTGCCCTAATCAACGATATCTTTTTGAGATTGAAGAAGTTTCCGAAAAAAACTTTCATAAAACGACTATAAAACAAGCCGAATCTAAGGCGTACCTGGATTCGGCCTGTCAACTCAATCTAATTTAGATTCACACTAAGCTCTTCTTGATACCGCGAAAGCTATCAAAATTACGGCCAATCCGCCAACGGCGAGCATTATAATCCACCAGCTAATTCCGCCTCTTGCATTTTCTGTTTCAAGCAATCCATCTTCTTGGACCAAAGAATCCGGCAGATTATTCACCTCACCCTCTGGCGCGCCCTCTCCTAATGCTTCTCCCAATACTTCTCCCGAACCGCCAGCTAAAAAGCCCAAAGACACAGCGTCTCCCGACAAATCAGCTTCTGGTAGGAGCAACGACGGGCACTTGAGAACATTAATCCATCTTCTGGTTGTCTTGTAAACATAACCCGTAGGAATTTCTTCGCTTTCGTGCAGGCCGGCTTCAACCCATGGTCTTAACACTTCTTCTCTGTATTTTAACTGGAATTTATTAACCCATTCCATCGTCAATTCGTCATAGATTCCGGTCACGGGGATATTAGCGCCCATATTTTCGTTGAGGAAAATCTGCAATTTAGTCACTTCGGTTGGATTGTTTTGAGCGCCGAATTTAATATATTCAAGAAGATATAATCCGCAGGCCAACAACTCTTCTTCCGAGATTGACTCGCCTAAAACCTCTCCCGAGGGATGCGACTGGCCTCCACCCGTATAAGACATAATCTCACCACCGCTTCCGCCACCATTATTATTCTGAGGCGGTCCCTCTGGTTCTTCTTCCTCGCATTCTTCCTCGCTGGCTTGAATGCCTTCCATATTAGGACACGCATCCTGCGGTGGTTCAATAATATTATTTTCGCCTTCGTCGTCTATTGACGGATTATAATTATCTTCGCCGTCAAGGCATTCCGGATCGCTCGCGTCTATATCGTTATTGCTGTCGTTATCCTGGCCGTCGGAGCACTCCGTAAAATCTGGTTCTTGGCCATTCGGCTCGTTCAGAACCACTAACTGACGATGTGGTCGGTTTTGCGTCAAAACGATATGGCCGTCTGCGTCAATATTCCTTTCGTCGTCATTTTCCTGGTCAGCATCAAAGAATTCACCGGAGAACAAAAAGAAATCCTCTAAACTTTCTATGATCGTATTGACTTGGTCGTTATAGAGCGGAGGCAACCACGAATCAGGATTGGGAGTAATTTCTTCTTCGCTATAATAATAACCTCCGAGAGCCAAATCATCATAAAGCACACACTCTGCGTCATTGTCTTCAATGATACTTGAATTGTAACTCAAAGGAGTAGTGAAGGTAGTTGTCGGTAAAACTCCAACGGGATCGGGCCCGGTTACCTCGTCTCCGGAAACACCGTAGATGGTGAATTCCGTTCCGGGTTCTGTGTTACCGCAATGAAGCGCTTTTATGCCGTCTACGTCGAAACCATCAGCATCTCCGGGAAACTTAGAGCTGTCTATCGGAGAAACATCAACCAGCTTGATAAACTTGGCCCACGGAAGAATGCCCAAATCCATGGTTTCGTCGAGAGTCGCAATTCCCAGGTAGACCCAGGAAGAACCGTCTTGAGAAGCATAAACCTTTGCTTTTTCCGGATAATCCTCG
>Ga0209542_10000663_pt1 | contig 82613 bp, 91 predicted proteins | sample RifCSPhighO2_01_FD_184028 | JGI IMG/M metagenome (GOLD analysis project Ga0209542, IMG submission 184028) | Soil microbial communities from Rifle, Colorado - Rifle CSP2_plank highO2_0.1 (SPAdes) (version 2) | ecosystem: Environmental > Terrestrial > Deep subsurface > Rock core/Sediment ...
AATTCAGAATTCAGAATTGCGATAGATAAAATTATGAGGATTGCAGGAGTTAATATTCCGGACGAAAAAAGAATAGATATTGCCCTATCGTATATTTATGGCATTGGCAGAAATAATGTTTTAGAAGTTCTTAAAAAAGCAGGAGTAGAGACAACAAAAAGAACCAAAACCCTTTCTGAGGAAGAACAGAAAAAAATTCAGAAAGTTTTAGAAGTTTATAAATTGGAAGGAGATCTCAGAGCAGAAATATCCGCAAACATCAAAAGACTTAAAGAGGCCGGATCATACAGAGGTTTTAGACACAGTAAAAATCTTCCAGCAAGAGGACAGAGGACAAGATCAAATGCCAGAACTAAAAGAGGCAAGAGAGTGACTATAGGAGCAATTAAAAAAGAAGTAGCAGCAAAAATGGGAATTATAACCGATAAAAAATAGAATATGGCAGAAAAAACATCAACCCCGATTAAATCGGAGATAAAGATACATGGCGCCAAAACCAAAAAAAAGACGGGAGCTGTAGTTTCCGAACATGGACGGGTATATATTACTGCGACCTTTAATAACACATTAATCACAATTACGAATAAAGAAGGGAATGCAATTTCCTGGGGATCTTCGGGGTCCTCGGGATTTAAGGGGACAAGAAAATCTACTCCATATGCAGCAACAATCGCTGTTGAGAATGCCGTTAAAAAAGCCGCCGAAAAAGGCTTAAAAACCGTGGAGGTTTATATAAAGGGTCCGGGATCCGGAAGAGATTCGGCATTGCGGGCAATAAGAACAGGCGGACTATCAATTTCTTTGATTTCGGATATTACGCCTATTCCGCATAACGGCCCAAGACCAAAGAAAAAAAGGAGAATATGAGAAAATTGAAAGTTGAAAATGGAAAGTTGAAAATTCAATTCTCAATTCTCAATTCTCAATTCTCAATTTAAAATTATGGCTAGATATACAGGTCCTAAACACAAATTAGCAAGACGAGAAGGAATAAATATTTTAGATAAAAATTCTGCGAGTCTTAAAAGACGCCTTAATATCCCTCCGGGGCAGCACGGTCGAAAAAGGCATAAGAGGCTTTCGGAATACGGTCTCCAGCTTAGAGAAAAACAAAAAGTTAAGGCAACATACGGAATTTTGGAAAGACAATTTAAAAGATTAATAAACTCGGCAGTAAGAAAAAAAGGAGATACGGGAGAAATTCTAATGTCTCTTCTTGAAACGAGACTCGATAATGTCGTTTACAGACTTGGACTTGCAAAGACAAGAACAATGGCCCGCCAGCTCGTTTCTCACGGACACGTATTTGTTAACGGCAGGAAAGTAAATATCCCATCCTACTCTGTTAAAATAGATGATATAATTTCTCTTTCTCCAAAAATTAAAAAAACGGCAAATGTTTTAAAAATTTTAGAAGAGAAAAATAACGAAATTTTATCTTTTTTGGAAAGAAAGGGAGACTTAGGTAAATTAGTAAGGTATCCTAAGAAAGATGATTTGCAGGTGCCTTTTAATTTACAACTGATCATTGAATATTATTCCCGGTAGTGTTAGAATACTTATTTATGCTAGACCCAATTCTAAAAGTAAAAGAAGAAAAAATAGAAAAAGACTTTGGAGAATTTATAATTGAGCCACTTGAGCCTGGATACGGTCATACTTTAGGAAATGCTTTAAGGCGGGTTCTTCTGTCGTCCACTCCTGGAGTAGCCATTACATCTATTAAAATCTCAAACGTCCGACATAAGTTTTCTACAGTACCCGGACTTAAAGAGAATATTGTTGATTTTCTGCTTAACATAAAAGGTTTAAACCTTCGACTGCTCGATTCAAAAACCACAAGTACGATTAAACTTTCCGTCAAAGGTCCTAAAAAAATTACAGCTTCGAGTCTTGATCTACCAGAAGATGTAGAGATAATAAATAAAGATCATTATTTGGGATACCTTTCCGATAAAAAGGCAAGCCTTGATATGGAACTAACTGTAGAGAGAGGATTAGGATATTCCTTGGCAGAAGAGAAAAAAGTTTCAACAGTGGGAGTTATTCCAACCGATGCAATTTTCACACCCGTTAGAAGAGTAAATTATGAAGTTTCTGCAACTCGTGTTGGAAGGCAGACAAACTTAGACAAACTGATACTTAAGATATGGACTAACGGTGCTGTTTCTCCTAAGACCGCACTTGAGGAAGCAGGGAGAATTCTTTCTTCTTATTTTTTTCAAATCTTTCAACCCAAACCAAGCCCTTTGCAGGAAAGTTCTTCTTCTCTGCCCTCTATTTCGGAAAATGTTCTGCGCCTTACGATTGACGAGTTAGATCTTCCAACCAGAATATATAACAGTTTAAGAAATGGAAAAATAGAAACTTTCTCGGATCTTCTCGCTACTTCAAGAAAAGAGTTAATATCTATGAGAAATATGGGAGGTAAATCGATTGCAATTATTCAAGATAAGCTTAGAAGCAAAGGGATAAAGTTGCCGGAATAAATCAAATCTTAAATCTTAAATCTCAAATGTCAAATCCACATCTATAAATCTCAAAACTTTCAAAGATTTTAGATTTGCCTTGTAGTTTTAAGCTTTGAGGTTTGAGATCTGAGATTTTTATTTATGAAGAAAAATGTTTTTGGCAGAAGGTTAAAAAGAGACATTAAAGAAAGAAAAGCTTTGTTTAAAAGCTTAATATCCTCTTTGATTCTTAAGGAAAGGATTAAAACAACAGAGGCCAAGGCAAAGGCTATTAAGGGAGATGTTGACAAACTTATTACGAAAGTTAAAAAGAATGAAGATAATGCAAGAAGGTTTCTTATAAAATCTTTATCGCCTGAGGCTTTAGAAAAATTAATCAAGAAGGTTGTTCCAAGATTTAAAAATAGAGAAAGCGGATACACAAGAATAATAAGACTTGGAAAAAGAATTTCCGATCATGCACCGATGGTAATAATGGAATGGGTAGAAAAAGAAGTTTTTGAGGAAGCTCCAAAAGAAGTTTCAAAAAAAAGAACCCTTTCACATCAAGACTCCCGCTTTGCAGCGAGGCGAGTCGGGAGGAAAAAAAGAATCAAATCCGGAAAAAGAGTTTCTAAAAAAACAACAAAGAAATAAAATATGGATAAAACAACTAAGGCTACGAAAGACGCAGATATTAAAAGATCATGGCATCTGGTAGATGTAAATGGAAAAATATTGGGCCGGATTTCTTCAGAAATTGCCAAACTTCTAATGGGAAAATCAAAGCCCCACTATGTTAGAAATTTAGACTGTGGAGATTATATTGTTGTAATAAATGCTTCGGGCGTAAAAGTTACCGGAAAAAAAGAGGAGAATAAAAAATATTATAGACATTCGGGATACCCGGGAGGCCTCAGGATGCAGACTTTTAAAGAACTTAAAGATTCAAAACCGGAAGAAATTATACGCCATGCTGTAAAAGGAATGTTGCCGCAGAATAAACTTAGAGATAGAATGCTTACAAGACTTTTTGTGTACAGAGATGAAAACCATCCCTATACCGATAAATTAAATAAAAATTAAACTATGCCAAGAAAAAAAATATTAACCGAGACAAAGGAACCGATTCAAAAAAAATCTAAAGAGTTTATTTATGCTGTTGGAAAAAGAAAGGAAGCGGTTGCCAGAATAAGACTTTACCCAAGCGTAAAAGGAGATCTGAAAAAAGGAGATATAATAGTAAACGGCAAAAAAATAGAGGAATATTTTTCAAGTCAAATCCAAAAAGCAAAATATTTAGAGCCGCTTAATATTACTAATACTATTGGAAAGTATGCTCTTACTGTAAAAGTCTCAGGAGGAGGAGTAAATTCCCAGCTTGATGCATTAATTCTTGGAATTTCCCGAGCACTTTCAAAATTTGACAGCGAAAAACACAAATCGGTTTTACGAAAAAAAGGTTTTTTAACCCGTGATGCAAGAGTTAGGGAAAGAAGAAAAGTTGGAATGGGCGGAAAATCGAGAAGGAAAAAACAATCTCCTAAGAGATAAATTATACAATCTGTGGTCTTGCGCCAAAGCGGCGGTCTCTTTTTGAAAAATCAACCAGTGCTCTTACGAAATTTTTTGTAGTAAAACTTGGAAATAATGTATTATCAAAATATAACTCCGAGCCTTCTGCAATCCATCCCAAACCCGAAAGTCTTTTTTCTCCCGAAGTTCTGATTACTAAATCTGCAGGCGGTATTAATCCTTCGCCGTCTCTTAAGGAATGTAAAAGTTCGGTTGTGATTTCAAGACTTGGATTAACTTTGACTGCTTCGGCTAGCTTTTGTGCTGTTCTTAATTCTTGGTCTTCTCCGCTAAATCCAACCGCTATATAAATTACTTGTCCGGCATTTTCTCTAGTTTCTTTTTCAACCTCTTCAATCCTCTTTCCTACATGAGGATATTTATTAAAGATATCTTTTCTTCCAATGTGAATAAATCTGTCTCCTCTTTTTATAAGATCCGGCTCAAGTCTCTTTAGCGTTTTATAAAAAAGATCCATTAGGTAATCAACTTCCTCAGGTGGTCTTCTGAGATTATCCATAGAAAGTCCCCATGCGCCCACATAAGGAATTTGATCGGAAAGTTCGCTTAAATCATTAAAAGCTTGTACTATTACTTCCGATCCTTTTTCATGACCTGCCTGAACAGCAAGTTTTTTGGCTTGAGCCCATCTACCATTTCCATCCGGGATAATAAATACATTTTGGGGCCATCTATCTTCGGGGATTTTTTGAAGTTCTGGATAGCGATCGAATATACTTCGTTGTTTCTTCTCAAGTCCATTTGAGCCGAATAAAACTCTATGTGCAAGTTTGTCGAAAAGGCCTATATGTGATTGTTGTTCGGGTGATCTAGCCATGGTAAAAGTCTATTCTACTCAGAACGGAGCTAAAATGCAAATGTCGAGATTTACGAAAAAGTTAGAACCGAATTTCTAAACTCATAGCCTCGCTTCGCTCGGCTACTCCGGCGCGGCGGGTGCGGGCGCCGCGCCTCCGCTATTTTTTGCGCGCGATTTTTCTTTTCCTTGCCCCACCCTTCCCGTGCGCGGAAAAGTTTTTACTCCCATTATTTTAACAGAAAGTTTTGAATGAAAGAACAATTTTGCTCTAGAGCTGGGTCGGACAATTTGCAATGTTCAGTAGATCCTCTATACTTTAATTATGGTTGACTCCCAGAAGGTAAGTAACGAAGATAACCACTTATCAAAGAAGAAGCTCGCAGCAATTTCCTTTTTTCTTGTTTTGGGAAGTGTAGTTTGGTCTATTTTAGGATTCAGTATTGGTCTTGGCTATGGGTTGTCCGGCCAAAAACCAGACTTGATATTTTGGCTGTTGAGTTGGCCTTATTTTATTACTTTTTTTGCCGATGAGATTATATGGAGCCCATTGTCAAATTTATTAGGAGATCTTAAGTATGAACTTGATTTTGTAGTTCCATTTTTGGGTTCTGCGCTACTTCTAATTCTTGCGTCTTTAATTGCTTTGATTATAAAAAAATTTTGGGGGAGCAAATATGTCTTTGTCTATTCAATAATTTTCGGAGTTCTGCCTATTATTGCTTATGGTCTTTTTTACACGTATAGCTATACTATCGCCTCAAAACAACAAGCCGAACAACAAGTGCAGTTCCAAAAAGAAATCGAGGAAATAAAATCTACTCTTCCAATTAAAGAACCTACTTATATCCCTAGCTTTTTAACAAAGATAGGAGAACGTCCGGGTAGTAATCCCGATGGGGTTACTTTTTATTATTCAGGTGGTGGAACTAAAAATATAACCCAAAGTTGCTTGACTATCACGCAGTATGAGGGTCCGCTTGGGGTTAAATTTCCTAATACTTTAATCTCATCAGAAAAATTTATTGATATTAATGGAACAAAGGCGTTGCTTCGAAGCGAGAAAGACATTTCAGGAAACACATATCCTGGAGAACTACGCTTTGAACATTCTGGATTTTCATTTATGTTTATGTATTTACGCGGAGGGAGTTGTTCTAAACTTCCCTTACTATCCGAAGATGAGTTATTAAAAATTGTCCGCTCTATGGTTAAATAATGAAGAATCAAAATAAAGGCATTTAATAATTCTTTCTTGTGATTACAGCTAAAGTTTAAAATCCCCCTTGAAATAAAAATTTCAATCTGTAATATTAAAGTTGGTCTCAGTTTTTATGGATTGTCTTTTTTAGTGACGCACTCGGACAGTGTGGAGACAATCCTAACTGAGACCACCGGGTGCGTCACTTAGTTTATAGAAAGTTCTTTAAAATTTTTTCGTTTCCTTTGAAATTGGGAATTTCATACGAGCCGACACGTTCGGAGGCGCGGCGCCCGCACCCGCCGCGCCGGAGTAGCCGAGCGAAGCGAGGCTATGAGTTTAGAAATTCGGTTCTAACTTTTTCGTAAATCTCGACCAAAAGAGAGTCCGCAAAGCGGACGGGGTCAGCCTTCAGCGCGGTGGCGTGCGCGCTGAGGCTGGAAAAGCCCTTTTTGAAATCCGCCGAGAGCTGCCGGAAAAAAGAAGGGAAGAAAACGCAAAAATTAAGAACTTATAGAAAAAACAAATGAAATATATAGCATATTGCAGAAAATCGAGGGATGAGGCAGACAAACAAGTTTTGTCTATTGAAGCACAAATTGCGGAGTTAAAAGAGTTTGCCAAAAAAGAACATTTGGAAATTGTCGAATTTGCTGAAGAAGCCAAAACCGCTAAAACTCCCGGGCGAGAAAAGTTTGCCGAAGTCCTAAAGAAAATTGAGAAAGGTTTTGCTTCTGGAATTATTGCTTGGCATCCAGACAGGTTAGCCAGAAATAGTATTGATGGCGGGAAAGTTATTTACTTAGTTGATACTGGAAAATTAAAGGATTTGAAATTCCCCACTTTTTGGTTTGATAACACCCCTCAAGGAAAGTTTATGTTGTCTATTGCTTTTGGTCAAAGTAAGTATTATGTGGACAATCTTTCTGAAAATGTTAAAAGAGGGTTAAGGCAAAAGCTCCGAAACGGAGTTTGGCCCGCAAAAGCTCCCTACGGATATTTGAATAATCCCAAAACTCGTGGAATAGATATTGACCCTGAAAAATCAAAAGCAATAAGGAAAGCTTTTGAAATGTTTGCGCAAGGTTCATATTCTTTTACAGATATTGCAAATTATCTTTTAAAGTTTGGCCTTAAAAGAAAAAACGGAAAACCGTTACACATCAATGAAATTAGGCAAAGTCTTTCGAATAAGTTTTATGTCGGTATTATGGAATATAACGGCGAATATCACGAGGGAACCCACAAATGCTTTATTTCAAAAGAGTTGTTCCAAAAAGCACAGGCAGAACTTCAAAAAAGAAACAAGCATTACAAAAAATCTTATCGTTTTCCGTTTTTAGGTATTGCAAAGTGCAAAGAATGTGGTGCGGCAATTACTGCTGAGCAACACACAAAGTTTTACAAAACAACAAATAGAAATGCAACATATATTTACTATCGCTGCACCAAAAAGTTAGGTCCCTGTAATCAAGTAGCAATAACAAACTTTGAGATGGAAGAAAACTTGAGAAAAATTATTTCTTCTGTTTCCCTACCTCAAGGTTGGGCTGAAAAGTGGCAAGGATTTTTAGAAAGAGATGAGCTTCTTGATAAACAATCGTCAGGAGAAAGAATTAGCGATCTCAAAACTGAAATACAAAACTTAGATAAAAAATTAAACATTCTTCTTGATAGTTATTTAGATAGCGTTGTTGATAGCGAAACCTACAAGAAGAAAAAGAATGAATTTTTTGAAAAGAAAATAAAAATTCAGGAGGAAATTACCAAAGTTGAGGAGACTGGTTCGAGTTGGCTCGAACCTATGAGAGAATTCGTAAATTGCGCCTTACAGACGCAAAAAATAGCGCGCGCAAAAAATAATTGCGAAGATTTGGCAATCTTCGCAAAACGTGTCGGCTCGAACTTCTTTTTATATAATCGGCAGCTCTCGGCGGATTTCAAAAAGGGCTTTTCCAGCCTCAGCGCGCACGCCACCGCGCTGAAGGCTGACCCCGTCCGCTTTGCGGACTCTCTTTTGGTCGGGGTGCGGAGAGTCGAACTCCAACCGCACGGCCCCCAGCCGCGCATTCTGCCGTTAAACTACACCCCGCAAGTTCAAAATTTGCTTCTTGTATTTTAGCATAACAATGTTTACAATTGAAACGAAAATGGCCAAACATCAATCGTCCCAAAAAACTCAACCAAACGGTCCTACGGAATCTTCAAAAAAACTTGACGCAATAAACCTTGCAATGGATCAAATAGAAAAACAATATGGAAGAGGTTCTATTATGCGATTTGGAGAAGGAGGTAAAAAATTTGATGTTTCTGTTATCTCAACCGGCAGTCTTCCTTTAGATTTAGCACTTGGAGTAGGTGGAGTGCCAAGAGGAAGGGTAGTTGAAATTTTTGGGCCGGAAGCATCCGGAAAAACTACAGTTTGTCTTTCAATTATTGCCCAAGCACAAAAAAATGGAGGAGTCGCGGCGTTTATAGATGCTGAACACGCAGTGGATCCTCTTTGGGCGGAGAGAATCGGAGTAAAACTTGATGAGCTTTTAATCTCCCAACCCGATACGGGAGAACAGGCGCTTGAGATTGCAGAAAGTCTTATCAGATCCGGCGGTGTGGATGTTTTGGTAATTGATTCTGTTGCGGCTTTAGTTCCCAGAGCCGAGATAGAAGGAGAAATGGGGGATGCAATGATGGGACTTCAGGCCCGTTTAATGTCCCAGGCCCTTCGAAAGTTAACAGGTGTAATTTCAAAGTCCAAAACTGTTGTTATTTTTACCAATCAGCTGCGGCAAAAAATAGGAGTTATGTTTGGAAATCCCGAAACAACAACAGGAGGTCTTGCTCTTAAGTTTTATTCATCGGTAAGAATTGACGTAAGGAAAATCGAGTCTTTAAAAGATGGTGATAAAGTTATAGGTTCAAGGCATAGAGCAAAAATTGTTAAAAACAAAGTTTCAGCGCCTTTTAGAATTGCAGAATTTGATGTTATGGCAGATTCGGGAATATCAAAAGAAGGCGGGATTGTGGATGTAGGACTTGAGATGGGAATACTTCAAAAATCCGGAGCATTCTTTAGATTCGGGGATTTAATGCTTGGACAAGGGAAAGAAGCAACAAAGGTGTTTTTAAAAGAAAAGCCGGAAACTGCCAAGAAAATTGTTGATGAAATTATGAAGAAAAGCCAGTCTAAAGGCACCCCTGTTGCCGTTGGAATAGAAGAAAAAGAACCCTCTTAATCCTGAAAGGGTGCTTTCAGCATGGATGAATTTGAGAAATTTTATAATAAGGCATTAAAATTCCTCTCGTATCGTCCCCGGTCGGAAAAAGAGATAAGAGACTATTTAGAAATCAAAACTCAAAAGTCAAAACTCAAAAATGACGATAAAATTATAGAATCAATAATTAGGAGACTTAAAGAAAATAATTTTATAAATGACGAAGAGTTTATAAAATGGTGGTTTGAACAAAGAACAACATTTAAACCCCGTTCGTTAAAATTGATAAAGATAGAGCTAAGGCAGAAGGGAATAGATAAAGAACTTATTGAAGAAACGATAGTCCATTTGCCATCGACCATTGACGATTTGAAATCTGCGAAAAAACTTATAGAAAAAAGATTACCAAGATACAAAAATCTTCCCCAGGATAAAAAATTCCAGAAAGTCGCCCGATATCTTTCTTCAAAAGGTTTTAATTACGATATCATAAAAGAGATATTTAAAGAAATTTCATAAACATATTTCTCTTGTTCTTTTTCCGCAAAAGAACCAAAACTCTTTGCGGAGTGAAACCGGTCTATTTTTATTCCTTCGCTTAACGGGGAATTTTACCCCTTCCTTAACAAGTTTGTAAGGAATTCCCCTGTTGCGCTCGGTCATAAAAATTTAACGCCCTAATGTTTCAATCGCAAAAATAAAGGAGCTGTTCGATTGCAAGATTTATAAATCTTATGCATTCAACTTCGAGAAGGCGAAGGGAAAAACTAATTGCTAATGGCTAGTTGCTAGTTGTTAAAAACAAGAGTATAATTTGGGAGAGGCAATAGAGAATTGTCAAAAAGAGGTTAACAGAATATGAATTCAAACCCCTTAATCGACAAATATCAAATAAGCCGAGTCTAGCTCGGTCTTTCTCCTATTGTCTTCAATTAAATTATGGCAGCAGCGCAAAAAGATCTTATAGATCTTGAAAAAAAACTTTTAGAAAAAGAGGAAAGAATTGAGAAAGAAAAACAATCTCTTGAAAAAGAAAGAGAAGCTCTCTCAGAGCTTAAGAAAGAATATGGGGAAAAGCTTTCCAAAATCACTTCGTTAACCCTAGAAGAAGCAAAAAAGGAACTTCTTACCCAAGTTGAGGATAAGGAATCACAGGAAGTAGCAAGGATTATAAGAGAGGCAGAGGAGGAAGCGAAAAGAATCGCAGACAAAAAAGCACAGGAGATATTAATAGACAGTATGCGCCACGGCGTGCTTAACTATATTGCAGAATTTACCCTATCTACGGTTAAGATTCCGGATGAGGATATAAAAGGACGAATCATCGGAAAAGAAGGACGAAACATTCGGGCATTTGAACAGGCAACAGGAGTAGATGTGGATTTGGATGAAGAAGGGGTTATAAGACTTTCGTCGTTTGATCAGGTAAGGCGGGAAATCGCAAGAAGATCTTTAGATAAGCTTATTAAAGATACACGTATTCAGCCCTTTAGAATAGAAGAAATTGTCGAGCAGACCAAAAAAGAAGTCGAGAAAATAATGTTTGAAGAAGGAGAAAAACTTGCCCATGAAGTGGGAGTTTTTAATCTTCCGAAAGATCTATTATCTATTCTTGGACGTTTTAAATTTAGAACCTCATACGGACAGAATTTAGTAGTTCATACACTTGAGGAGACGAAAATAGGAATACATTTGGCTCACGAAGTTGGCGCTAATGTAAATGTTGTGCGTCTCGGGTGCCTGTTTCACGACATTGGAAAAGTTGTAGAAGGAGAAGGAAGCCATGTAAAGCTTGGGGGAGATCTTTTAAAAAGATTTAATATTCCTGAACCTGTAATAAATTGTGTTTTAGAACATCATGAAGACAAACCATTTTCTTCAATCGAATCAGTCATAGTTTATATTTCCGATGCAATTTCAGGTGCCCGACCGGGAGCACGTTACGAAGATGTAGAAGAGTATGCAAAAAGAATTAAAGATATGGAAGAGATTGCAAAAAAATACGAAGGTGTTGCCGATGCATATGCTTTCGAAGCAGGCAGAGAACTGCGAGTAGTTATAGATCCTGGAAGACTCGATGATGCGCAGACAACAATAGTTGCGCAAAAGATAAGAGAAGAAGTAAGCAACTCATTGGCGGTTCCCGGAGAGGTTAAAGTCACCGCAATTCGTGAGTTTAGAGCAATGTCTTCCATGTCTGATCTTCAATCATAACTTTCTTACTACGCAGAGAGCCATCAGGGCGCGTCATTTCCACAAATTTGATACTTGACAACGTTTTGTTTTCATTGTATTTTTAATCTAAATTCACAATATTTTGCCCAGAAGGAAGGTGATATAATTTGACAAAAAGAGATCTCATAGAAATTGTTGCAAAAAAGGCAAACCTAACAAATAAAGCTTCAAGAGACGCAGTTCAAGCATTCATAGTATCTATTCGCGATTCCCTAAAAAGAGGAGAAAAAGTAGTAATAACTGGATTTGGAACTTTTAGTATAAGAAATAGAGTAGAGCGAGTCGGACGAAATCCAAAAACAGGAGAAAAGATTACTATATCATCCCGAAAAGCACCTGGCTTTACCCCGGGCAAAACTCTTAAAAGAGCAGTAAGATAAAATCAATTTTATAGGAATTCTCGAAAAAGACCGTAGCTTATTTGTTATAATAACGGCATGACAATAAGACTTAGGACGGCATTTTTTATTTTTATAGGATTTGTCACGCTTTCATTTTTATATATTGAGAGAGCTGTTCTTATACCTTTTATCCTGGCTGCAATATTTGCTTATATATTGAATCCAATAGTAAATTTTGCGTCCGATCGGGTTAAACTGCCGCGAACTTTAACAATCTTTATAATTTACATTGTGATTATTACGGGAATTGCAATTTTGGGAAATACTATAACGAGGCAGGTTTTACGCGAATCTAAAGAGCTTAGTCATTTCACAGCAAATATTACAGAGGTTGCAAAAGAGCAGATAGATCTTTTACCGCCATGGCTTAAGCCTGAGGTAAAAGATACGATTTCATCCTTGGATTTGGGAAAATCAAAATTTTTATCTCCGTCTTCAATAATTAGCATCTTTCCCCGTGCCTTTTCAGGAATAATTAGTGTTTTAATTTTTTTGTTTTCTGCGTTTTATTTTCTCAAGGAGGGGAGAAAAATATTTGACAGATTCTTACGCTATGTTCCAAGTGAATACAGAATTGAAGTAGAAATTCTCATGAAAAAAATAAACAATGCGTTTGGAGGATACTTACGTGGAATATTGATATTGATGTTCGTGGTTTTTATACTTACATATACTTCACTTACCATTTTAGGAGTAAGATTTGCTTTAGTTTTAGCACTTTTCTCCGGTTTTGCAGAGATAGTGCCCTTTATCGGGCCAATCACTGCCGGGACCGTTGCAGCTTTTATAGTTTTTTTAAATGGAACTTCTAACTTTGCCCTGACTCCGATTCAAGGCGCGATTGTGACTGCTGTAATTTATTTCCTTATCCAGCAGTTTCAGAATTATTTCGTTTCTCCCCACGTGATGGGGAAGATGGTTGGGCTTCATCCGGTTGTGATACTTTTTTCTGTAATTGCGGGAGAACATCTTTGGGGACCGATGGGATTTGTATTGGCAGTGCCGGTTGCAGCAACAATAAGAATTATGCTTGAATTTTTCCTAGACCAAATCAACGAACGCACCTACTCCGCGCAAAAGAGTTAAAATTGCAAGTTAACCTCAAATTTGGTAAAATACGCTTGCTCTGGGGAGAAGGACCGCTACTGCGATCACCTAAAACATGATTGCAGAGGAAAGTCCAGACAGCAGTAAGGAAGGGAACGGAGCGTAAGCTCCGGGAAACCGGTCTCTAAATTCTTTACCCACATGCGGAGTTTAGAGCAGGTCTTGAATTGACAAGATTTGAGAGTCACAGAGACGAGTGGGTGTGAAACGCGACAATCCTACCTGCTGCAATCTCAGAAAGGTACGCTATTACTTTCCTTACAGGAGTACCAAGTAGAGAGCATAGATAGATTGCGGATAATAACAGAATCTGGCTTACTCTCTCCCCAGAGCAATAAAAACTTTCCCAGCAGTATTGGCATCTTTGCCCGATAGTTGTCTATATCTTCTTTTGGTCCTTCTGACCCTTTCTAAATCTTATAATTTTATCAAAAGATACTATTAATAAGGATCCTTTAACATAATCTTCGTCAACGTTTTTGATAAACTTTAATAAAATTCTTTGGACATGAATAGGTGTTTTTTCTCCGGCCGAAATTAATACGATACCTGGATGGTTTTTTAAATCTATAACATCAATTTTTTTAAAATCTCCGTCGAAGGAGAGCAGAACCCTTCCAAGTTTCTTGCTATTTTTAAAGTGGAAATCATCTGATCTTGCAATTAATTTTAAATCGACGACATGCTTTATGCTTAATCCAAGCGATCTTAAGTATGTTACAGCTTGGTAAGGAATACATTCGTCAGCGTATAGAGAAAAATGTGGTTTTTTATGCCGAGGCATAAGTGTCGGAGGCTCGTTCTTTCTTTACCCTATCTATTTCTTTTAAAATCTCCTTTTTGCTAACCCAATAATAGGAAGACAGAAAATCATTTATCGAGAGCCCATTCTTTATATAATCTAGGAAAATGTGAAAAGGAACCCTCGTCCCTTTTATGTATTTTTTTTCTTTCGCCACTTTCATATTAATGATGACATTTACTAAGCCCTCCTGTCAAGGGGATTCTATTTATACAATTTAGGCATCATAAAGTCAAGTAAAACAAATCAGAGTAAATAATCAATTAAATAGTTGTATGATAAATGTAATTCATACTACATAATACGTGATACATACTACTTAACATCCTAATAAATACCTCCTAAAAAAATTGCTGCTTTAAAACCCCCACTAAAAAGTTGTAAAATATGCAATATGAATTATTACGTTTTTCAAGTCGCCGATCAATCAAAGTATGGCAAACAGCGAACCGCGCAGGAAGTCTTCGATTTTCTGGTTAGAGGTCATAACGCCTGGGGATTCGGTTATCATACCGCTAACCGGAAAGCAATCCAGCCTGGCGATAAAGCACTTTTCTATCTTACGGGGTTAGATAATCAAGTTTTCGTTGGTGCAGCCACGTTGAAATCTAGTGCGTATGAAGACAAGAGTGTCGAATCAAAAGATTGGTATTTAGATCCTGAAACTCTTCGAATTGACCTGGAAGATGCAGTAATTTTTCCCGAACCAAAATCAAGAAAAGACTTTAAAAGTATTGAATGGAGGCCCGCACAGGGTGGGTCCGGAAAGATATCGGAGCGGGACTTTATGATCATTATGGGTTTACAACCCGATGTATTTAGTAAGCAAGCGGAGCCGCAAGAAGAAATGGAATTTGCCCTTGAAAAATATCTGGAGGATTTCATCTGGGATAATTGGAATAAAATTGATTTTGGGGAAAAGCTGCATAAATTTATTGATAAAGACGGTAATGAGGGGAAACAATACTACACAGAAGACGCGGGGTATATTGATATTCTTGCAAAAGATAGTAAGGGTAATTTTGTAGTATTTGAGCTTAAAAAAGGCAGAAAAAATGATGAAGTAATTGGCCAGGCGCTCAGATATATTGGTTGGGTAAGAAAAAATCTTGCAACCAAAGGAGTGAATGTTCGGGGGGTGATCATCGTTGGAGTGAAAGATCCAAAATTAGAGTATGCACTACAGGAAATTTCGGATAAAGTTAGCGTCAAGCTTTATAAAATTTCTTTCAAGCTTGAAGAATATTAAACTTTTTATTTTATCATTGGTTCTTTGTCTTGGGGCAGGAGCGATCGGTGCTTTATTCACAACACCGGCAATAAACACTTGGTATGCGACTTTAAATAAACCCATCTTTAATCCTCCTAATTTTATCTTCGCGCCTGTCTGGACCACCCTTTATATTCTTATGGGGATGTCTTTTTATTTGGTTTTGGTAAGTGAGACAAAGGATAAGGCATTGGCAGTAAAGCTTTTTTTCTTTCAACTTTTTTTAAACATTTTATGGTCATTTTTATTTTTCGGCTTTCACAGTCCTTTACTTGCCATGTTTGAAATAATTATTTTATGGGTATCCATACTTTTGACAATTATACATTTTTACAAAATTTCCAAAAATGCTTCTTATCTTCTAATTCCTTATCTTATCTGGGTAAGCTTTGCCGCAGTTTTAAATCTTTCAATAGTCTTATTAAACCCCTATTGATAATTATGGACGAGGAAAGGTTCAGGAAATTGGTTGAGGAAGCGTTAGATTCTTTGCCGGAAGAATTCGCGAAAAGATTAAATAATGTTTCGGTTATTGTTGAGGATTTTCCAAGCCGAGAGCTTCTGCGAAGCTTGAAATTGCCACCGTGGGCGCTTCTTTTCGGACTCTATCAGGGAGTGCCTCAAACAAAAAGGATAAGTTATTCCGGAGTTTTGCCCGATAAAATAACTATTTTTAAAAAATCTATCGAAAGAGTTTCAAATACGGAAGAAGAAATAAAAGCACAAATCAGGGCAACAGTCATTCATGAAATCGGCCACCACTTCGGACTTTCGGAAGAAGATCTGCGTAAATAGTTTCAATTCTTAAATTCTCAAGAAAATTGGAATAGTTTTATTTTTCAGCTACAAATTGTTAATTGCTCTTGACCAGTAGGTTAGGGTATCTCGGTTTATAATTTTCAATATTATTCTTGCTTTTATTTTTTCTCCTTTTAAAGTCAAACAAAGCTCATTAAAATTCGGGATTTTTTGTTTGAAAGTCCCTTTATCAAAAAGCTTATATCCTTCTAGCTCAAACCTTTCCTTATAAACAAAAGCTTTTTTCTTCGTGTTTTCCGGAAGTCCTTGGGGGAAGTAAACAAAAGTAGTCTTTAGAGCCTTCTCTAGAAGAGGTTTCAAAAAAGTCGTTTTAATAACGGCGGATTTACCCTTTTTAAAAAGGTAAAATCTGCGTTTTGTAAGATAAATATCTTTGTTAAAATCCTCAGCTTTTTTGACAGTTTCAAGAGCGGTTACTGTAAGAGCCAAAAAAGAGGATTCGAGCTGTCTTTTTGCGTATTCCTGTTCTAAAGCAGGTTTTACGGAAAAGTCTGCAGTTTCCAAAATCAACCCTTGGCCTTTTAAGAAAGTTTTCTTAAGTTCTCCCCGTCTTTTATTGTTGAAGAAAATATCGTTTCTTAATTTTCTTCCGGCTTGAAATCCAGAATGCCTCATGGCTTTATTTTACCACTGTTTTTGGTGATATAATTTTAATGTGCGAAAAAACAAGATTGCAAATTCAAAAGTACGAAAAAGAAATAATTTTAATTTACCCCGCAGAGCATTTTGTATTCGCAGTTTTTGCATAAAATATTTCCTGAACATTTAAATTCACTTTTTTCTATCTCTTTAATTTTTTCAATAAGACTGCTCTCAAGCTTATCCAAATCGCCTTTTATAAAAGTCATTGATTTTTTGCTGTTTCCTTCAAGAAAATAAAGGGTTAGCGTAATATCTTTAGGGTCGCGGTTTAAGACTCCATCTTTTATTCTTGTTGCCGCAAGCGCATACATTGCAAGCTGAAGTTCGTGCGCTTTTTGCGCTTTTGGATTTTCTTCCCCTGTCTTGTAATCAATAATTTCAATGCCTTTTCCTTTGGGGTCTATGCGGTCAATCTTGCCAAAAACTTTAACACCATTTTTTAAAATAAAAGAGAACGGCTCCTCAAGTCGCAGCGGTTTTACAGGCGGATTGCAGTTTGCTTTATAGAATTTATCAAGCAAATTTTGGCCTTGAGCAAAACGCTCCTCTTCATATTTTTTACTGTCGTATCCTTGGGAAATCCATTCTTTTTTAAGATGATCTTGAAGTTTTTTAAGAGATGGTTTTTCTCCTTCCCGAATTTGTTTATAAAATCTATACAAAGCATTATGAACAGAAATTCCAAAGCTCTGAACCGCTGCCGGAGGCGTAGGAATATTAAAAATAACTTTTGCTTTATAGTGCATGGGGCATATGTCAAACATTTGAAGATTTGAGAAAGTAATATATCTTAGCTTAAGAGGAGGTTTCTCTTCTCCGCCAACTGGCGGATTTCCACCTCCCTCTTCATAAACCGAAAGCACCTCTGTTAAAGAAAGCTGTTGAGTTTTTCCATTTTTCTCCTTTTCCTCTTTTAAATTTGGCAAAGCTTCATAGACGAAGGGAGAAAGTTTTCTGGGACGTTTCGCCGCTGCGTAATAGTCCGAGTAGGTAAAATATAAGATATCCATAGTTCTGGTCATACCAACATAAAAAAGCCTTCTTTCTTCCTCAAGATGAAAATCCCGATCTTTCTGCGCTTTCTCTTTAATAATGCTTTCGGGAAGAGGAATTTTTTCACTTCTTTCACGCGATGGGAAGCGGTCGGAGACCAGATTTATCAAGAATACTACCTTAAATTCCAAGCCTTTTGAGGAATGGACAGTTAAAATATTAACTGCGTTTTTATCTCTTATGTCAATGTCTGCGGCAATCGGGCTGTCTCCCATTTGCATCATAAGCATAAGCCACTCAACCAAAGTAAAAATATTCGCATCCGCTCGCTCCATCTCAAAATTTTTTATTCTGTCAAAGAATTTTGCAATGTTTTGAATGCGCCGTTCCTCTTTTAAAGAATTCGAAGTTTTAAGCTTTTCAAAAAGTTTTGAATCAACCAAAAAATAATAAAGTATCTGTCCGGCAGTTTCTTTTTTGGTTTTTTCGAGATGGCGCTCCGCCATTTTTCTAAAATCCGCAAGCTTTTTTTGGGTATCCGGTTTTAAAAAATCTAAATTTACATCGTAAAGCGCTTCAAAAAGAGAGAGATTATTTCTTTTTGCAAAATTAAGAAGAAAATTAAGCTCAACATACGAAATGTTAAAAATTTGCATAGACAAGACTCTAAAAAGAGAAACAGAATCTGAAAGGTCGGTTAAAAAGGCAAGATATGCAATTAAGTCTTTTATTTCCTCTTGTTGAAAAAGATACCCCGGTCCTAAAAATTGATAAGGAATTCTGTGGCGGGAAAGAGCAATAGTTATTCCCTGCGAGTGATTATTTGCCCTGACCAAAATTGCAATGTCTTTATATTCATATGTCTTAGACAGTGTCTTTATTTCTTGGGCAATTTTATCTGCCTCGTCTTCCAATCGGGTTTCATGGATAATTTTTATCTCTTCTTCCAAAGAGGAAGAATGACTCTTAAGTTTTTTATTGATATCCTCAACTACCTCAAGTCTGTTAGGATTATTATTTTGAATAAGCCGATAAGACGCATTTAGAATTGTCTGGGTAGATCTATAATTATCGTTTAGAGTTACTATTTTTGCAGAGGGGAAACTTTTTTTAAACTGCAAAACGTTTGAAACCGCAGCACCCCTGAATCTATAAATTGACTGATCATCGTCGGCAACCACGGTTATGTTTTTACTTTTCCCCGAAAGCAGGATGGCTAATTCATTTTGGGCAAAATTGGTGTCCTGAAATTCATCGACTAAAATAAATTTAAATTGATACTGATATTTTTTTAAAACAGTCGGCCTTTTGCGAAAAAGGAATAAGGTATTTGAGATTAAATCTGAAAAATCCATGACAGATTCTTTAATTTTTAAATCTTCGTATCTTTTATAAGAATCTGCGAGTTCGCTGTATTCTTTTTCTTCTTCGGAATTTTTTTGTTTTTCTGCCCACTTTATATATTCCAGAGGAGTTATGTCTTCGTCTTTGAGTCTTGAAAAATGAGTCAAAAGCGCATCCAGAAATTTTGTCGGGTTTGAAAGGGGCCTGAAGGTTTTAAGCCCTAAGTTAAAAATATTTTTTCTCATAAGAAGGACTGCTTCGGATTCTGAAATTAATTTGTATGAAGGGTCAAGCCCGATTGTGTGTGCGTCATCGCGCAAGAGTCTATCGCAGAAAGAATGGAAAGTGTGGATCCAAAGATTGGTATAGCCGTAGGGCATAAGAATATCGACTCGTTCTTGCATCTCATACGCCGCTTTGTCGGTAAAAGTTAAAGCTAAGATACTTCCGGGATTATAATTTTTGTCAACAATAAGATGCTTTATCCGCTCGGTTATTACAGTAGTTTTTCCAGTGCCTGCACCCGCAATAATCAACAGAGGTCCTTTTTTGTGGCGCACTGCTTCCAGTTGTTCTCTGTTTAAAATTTTTTCATCAGCCATGAAGGTATTTTAGCACAGCAGTTTAATAAAACACATCCTACCTTTTTTGCAAAGGGCCGATTTTCAAAAAACGATTTATTCAACAATAACTGTTCCTGTCCGGCTTGGATTTAAGTGGTCATGATAGCCGTATGTACTAGGTTTATCAAAAACAAGCTGAACAGATGACCCGTCCGGAAATTCACCTAAATTAAGAGGTGCATATAGCTGATGGGTTGGGTGAATGTCTGAATTGACAGTTGCTGTATCGCCGCTTTTGTTAAACCAAATTACTCTCGTTCCAGCTTTTACAGTTACTGTTTTAGGATCAAACCCGGAGCTTGTTAAATTTACATTCACAATGGTTTCTTTAGGAATTGTTCCTCCTGTGCCTTGACTGGTTGTGCTTTGTGCAGGAGCTGACGGCTGACCAGTTGTTCCCGTTGGTTGATTTGTTTTATTACCTATTTTTCCCAAAACAACTACAACTGCGCCGACTAGAACTAAAACAGCTATTATTGCTACGAGCGTTTTATTACTCATTTAATAATTCACCTCCTTTTTTAGAAATTTGTTTTATCTCCTGAATTTTTTCTTCCTCAAGACTTCCTGCAGATTGTATTTTATTTCCAAGCTGCATGAATCCGCTTGTAACGTTGGAAAATTGAGAAGAAGCGTTATTAATATGTTTTCCCAAAACTCCCATATTTTCCTGTACTTTATCATAGTCTATTTGAAGTGCCCGCAATAATCTTAAAACCTGCCTTGATCTTACCTCTATTTTTTTGCCTTCAAAAGAAAGAAGAATTGTCTGAAGATGTACATACAAAGTATTAGGAGATACTATATACACTCGTTCCTTTCTTGCATACTCAATTATATCCTGCATGTCCGAAAGCTCGTAAAATACGGACTCACTCGGTAAGTACATTAAAGCAAAATCCATTGTTCCTTCATCCGGAAGAATATATTTTTTAGAGATTGCATCGATATGTTTTTTAACGTCCCGAACCAACTCTTTTCTAAAATCCTCTTTTTCTTTTTCGGTTTTTGCCTTTACCATTTTTTGGAAGTTTTCCATTGGAAATTTAGAGTCTATAGGCAAAATTCCGGCGTCAGTTTTTACTGCCGCATCAACCCTTTCTCCGGATTTAAATTGATACTGAAGATGAAAACTGTTTTTTGGAAACATTTGGGAAATTAGGTCTTTTAAAACCTGTTCTCCAATATTTCCTCTAAGTTTCGGGCTTTTTAAAAAATCCTGAAGATCCTGCATGTTTCGCCCAATCTCGCTCATTTGTCCCACCTCTTTTCCTACATCTCTTATAACAGCTGCCGCTTTATCCAATCTTTCATTCAATTGCTTTGAGTTTTCCTGAAGAGTTTTAACCATATTAGAAGAACTTTTGGAAAGGGCGTCATTTAATGTTTTATTAGTGGATTCCAAAGAGGACTGCATTGTTTTAAGCCATTCCAAAAGAGTTTCATTTTCCTGAGGTTTTTTTAATTCGGAAAACTTTTTATTTAAAAAATAAAAAATAATTGCAAAGCCTACAACAACAGCGGCGATTATGGACAGTTCATTTGGCATAAACTCATTTTACCACAAAAATTATTATTTTAAATCTATGATATAATTGCGTTCAAAATGTCCAAAGAGATAGTAAGATTACCAGGGCTAGTTGATATACATGTTCATCTTCGGGAACCGGGCGCTACTCAAAAAGAAGATTTTGAGACCGGGACAAAAGCCGCTATTGCCGGAGGATATACTACTGTTTTGGATATGCCCAATAATTCAGAACCTACCGTTTCCCAAGAAGCACTTCAAAGAAAGATAACGCTTGCAGGTAGCAGAATTTACTGCGATGTAGGATTTCATTTTGGCGGAACCAGAGAAAGCAGCCAATATTTTGAAGAAGTGAAGAACGAAGTGTTCGGTCTAAAAGTTTATATGAACCATACCACCGGAACTCTTTTAGTGGAAAATCCGCAGGATTTACAAACTATTTTTGCAAGATGGCCGAGAGAAAAAGTTATTATGGTTCATGCGGAAGGAGAAACACTAAGAACTGCCTTAGACTTAGCTAAGAAAAATAGACAAAAACTCCATGTGTGCCATGTTAGCCAAAAACAGGAAATAGAAATGATTAGAGATGCAAAAGAGAAAAGATTACCCGTAACTTGCGAAGTAAGTGCTCACCATTTGTTTCTGACGGAGAACGATGTTTCTAGTCTTGGTTCATTTGGAATTATGAGACCGCCGCTTGCAACCGAAAATGATAGACAAGCTTTATGGAACAATTTGGATGTAGTTGATATCATCGCATCAGATCATGCCCCACATACAAGGGAAGAAAAAGCATCCGAAAAGCCACCTTTTGGCGTGCCGGGACTTGAGACAACTTTACCTCTTTTATTAACTGCAGTCGCAGAAGGAAGATTAAACATAAAAAGATTGGTTGAGTTAACATCAACTATGCCCAGAAAAATATTTGGTATTTTAAAAGAAGTAGATACATATACAGAAGTGGATCTTAAAGAGAGTTATATTATTGATTCATCAAAACTTAAAACAAAAGCGGGATGGACTCCGTTTGAAGGAGTAAGAGTTACGGGAAGAATTGTAAAGGTTGTTTTAAGAGGAGGAGTTGTATATGACGGAGAATCAATAACAGAAGATCCAAGGGGTAGAGTTATTTATCCGGCTGCTTGATAAAGAAAATGATTATGTTTATAATATTATTCAAATACTGCCCGAGCGGCAGTTTTTATGTATAAAGAGGCGATAAGCCCAATCTTAGGCAGAATGGATTCCGAAACTTGGCATGTAAGAGCGAGAGAATTACTTCATTGGGCCGAAATATCTCCTTTAACACTTAAAATTCTTGAGCAATTCGCCTATAAAAGAAAAAGATTTTCCGATGAGAGATTAAAAGTTGTGCTGGGAGGGGTAGAGCTTGATAATCCGGTAATGGTCGGAGCCGGTTGGGATAAAGCAGGAAGAGCAGTAAAGGGACTATATACTTTAGGATTTTCGGGAGTAGAAGTTGGGTCAGTTCTTGCATATCCTCAGCCGGGCAACGATAAACCCAGACAATGGATGTTGGGCCCCGGTGTCTCTCTAAATAGACTCGGTTTTAATAGTCCGGGAGACAAAGTAGTTTCAAGAAATCTTAAAAGGTATAAAGGAAGCGGAATTCCAATCGGAATAAGTATTGGGAAAAATAAAGAAATACCTGATAAAACAGCTCCACAAGTGCATGCTATGGTAGCATACCGCCTTTATCATGACGCTTCGTATTTTGTTATAAATGTCTCTTCCCCCAATACGCCAGGATTAAGAGCTCTGCAAGATAAAGTTCCCCTAACAGATATCGTACAGGCAGTAAATCATGCAATGGATGAAAGGGGAGAAAGAAAACCTTTGTTTGTGAAAATAGCACCTGAGCTTTCAGATGAAGCAGTCAACGATGTCATAGAAGTTGTTGTTGATAACGGTCTTACAGGGATTATTGCGACTAATACAACCGTTAGCCCCGATTTAAAAGCAAAATATGGTGAGCAATGGAGAAACGAACCCGGCGGACTTGCAGGAGATGATCCGGAGTACAGGAGAATGACGACTGAGAAAATCGCTCACATCTATAGAGAGGCTGGTGGTAGACTGGAAATAATTGGAGTAGGCGGAGTAAAAACAAGTTATACAGCTCTTGAAAAAATAATGGCAGGAGCTAAGGTAGTGCAAGTTGTAACAGGAATTAGAGGAGAAGGAACAACATTGCCGGGGAGAATTAATAGGGGAATAATCGATTCTATGGACAGAAAAGGTGTTAAAGATTTAAGCGAACTGGTTGGTGTAAGAGCAAGAGATTATTAATCGAAATACAGTTCGGGATTGGCGGTAACTTTATTCCACGGAACGGGTTTGTAATTGTAAAAAGCTGCTGAGGCGATCATGGCGGCGTTGTCGGTGCAAAGATTTTTTAAAGGAACAAAAAATCTAGTTATGAGTCCTGAGTTATTAGTTATGAGTTTCTTTTGGAATTCATCTCTCAATTTTTGGTTTGCAGCGACGCCTCCGCCTAAAAGAATAGATTTTACTTTATATTTTTGTGCCGCTTTTAGAGTTTTATAAATTAGAACATCTACAATTGCTTCTTCAACTGCCAAAGAAATATCGGAAACAGTTTTGCCGTCAATCTTATCAAGCCTAGCTACTTCACGAAACACTGCGGTTTTTAAGCCACTGAAACTGAAATCAAAGTCATCAGAGTCTATAAGGGGTCTTGGAAATTTAAAAGCTTTTGGGTTACCCTTCTCTGCCGCCTTTTCAATCGCAGGCCCGCCGGGATAGGGAAGATTTAAAATCCTTCCGATTTTATCAAAAGCTTCGCCCGCCGCATCGTCTCTTGTCCCTCCGAGCCATTTAATACTGCCGTGATTCTTTATTAAGACTAAATCGGTATGGCCACCAGAAACAACTAATGCAATTGCGGGAAAGCTTGGTTGCGCGCTTACAGCTTTCCGACTACCGTCTACAGCTGTAGTCTGTAGTCTGTTTGCAGTAGTCCGATCAAGCCAGTTGGCGTAAATGTGTCCAAACAAATGATTTACGGGAATGATCGGCTTTTTCCAAATAAAAGACAAGGTTTTTGCAGTTTCAACTCCGACCAAAAGAGAACCGATAAGTCCGGGTCCGACTGTCACCGCAATGGCGTCAAGACGCGAAGATCTTGATTCAGAAAGTGCCTGTTCAATCGCGGGGATTATATATTTAATTTGTTCTCTTGCGGCAGTTTCGGGAATAATTCCGCCTGTTTTTGAGTGAAGAGTTAGTGAAGAGGCAAGAACATTTGAGATTAATTTTACTTTTTTATTTTCTGATTCTCCCTCAATTACCGCCGCTCCTGTTTCGTCGCAAGAAGTTTCGATTCCTAAAATTCTCATTTTTCATCTAAATATTATTTAAGTTAACTTTGTCTCCAACTTTTAATTTATATTTTGAGCTAAGTCCTGCGTTTATTTCCAAGACCATATTGGAAGGCTCTTTTGGTTTATAAATCAATAGTCCTCCATTTTCTGATTTTGGAGGCTCAACATTTTTGTATATTGTTACAATCTTACCATCTTTAATATATATAATATCGATTGGAAATTTCATTTGTTTCATCCAAAAAGAATAATAATCAGGTTTTTCAAAAAGAAAAAGCATGCCCATGTTATTTGATAAATTTTTATATTTAGAAAGTCCAATCTCTTTATCTTTAGGGGTCTTTGCGATATAGAGTTTAAAAGCATAATTATTAATTTTGGCATTTGGAGATTTTGTTGAATTTTGCCAAACACCAAGGCCGATTAGGAAAATTGCCAGTATCAAAAAAGCAGCTAAAATTTTATTCATAAGATATTTTCCTCAGAGATTAATCTTGCTAATTTTGTCGTTGATTTACTTTTAATTCTTTTTGTGACAATTTTCATCTTCGCATTTAGCATTTTTGCCTGTCTTATTTTATGCTCAATATTCGGATCATTTTCTGTTGTTCCGATAAAAGCAGGTTTTATTTGGGCTATAAGTTTATCATAATCCCTATCGGTTTTCATCAAGGGAAGCAAAACAACGCAGTCGACTACAGAAAGAGCAGATAAGACCTGTGCTCTTTGCCTCTGATTATTTATCGGTCTATTTTTTCCTTTAAGTTTTTTAACCGCTTCGTCGCTTTCTAAAAGAACAAAAAGAGTATCGCCTAGATTTTTAGAGTTTTCTAAAAAATTAATATGGCCTAAGTGAAGAATGTCAAAACAACCGCCGACCAAAACGATCTGCCTACCTTGTTGTCTTAGCTTCTCAGAAAGTCGTATCGATTCTCCAACTGTTAAAATTTTTTTCCACATGATCGTTTTGGAATACTACAAATTTCCAATAATACCAATCATCAAATCAACTAATTAACAAATATTTGAATATTTGACACTGGTATTTATTGGTAGTATTGGTAATATTATTCACTCTTTGGTTCCTCGAAGATATACAGCCTGCCATGGACGATAATCCGAGTTAAATCTATCGGATATTATAACTTTTCCATTTTTTGTTACTTGTCTTGTAAAATAAACTTTTGCTCCCCAAGCTGCAAAATCTATTTGTTTTATCTGTCCTTTTGGTAAAGTCGGGTCATCCTGATAGGAATCAGGAGGTGGAGGAACTTCATTTGACACAACGGGTTTACCAATCACAACTTCTCTGCCATCTTTTGTGCCATACAGTTCAAATGTTAATCTTTGTGCATTAGGATCAACATAAGTTTGAATTAGTATGTAGTTTCCGGTATCATTTTTAAATTTTAGATCCACGCTTGGTACAAAAACCGTTGCATCAAGTCCCGGAGGAGAGTCCTGTTCATAATACCCCACCCTATATGCATGCGCATGCCTTTCTATAATAGGCAAGCCCGCGTTTAAAATGGCTCTGAAAAAAGTCGTAGAGACTTGGCAGACCCCGCCGCCATCTCCTAAAATAGTTTTTCCGTTTTGTATAATATATGCCTGCTGGTAACCTGTAAAAGCTGAAACATCACCCAAAGCCTTTCCAAAAGAAAAAACCTCTTCTGGTGCAACAAGTAGTCCGTTAAGTCTTATTGAGGCAAGTGATATATTATAAATTCTGTTAGTTATAGAATGCTGAAAAAGAGATGTTCCGCTTGCCAAAAGTTCCTTAATACCTAAGTTATTTGCCTTGTCTGTTGTAATTTTAGGCTTCAAAACTCTAACGGGTATTTCAATAACTAAAGTTTGCGGTTTAGAAGACGAAACTACCATTAAAAACTTAGAAGATATTTGACTTTTAAGCCCTTCTATATCTGCAGTTTGTCCATCTTTGGATGGTTTAAAAACCGTAACTCTTCCATTTTGAAAAGTAAACAGAGAATCAATAGGGTCTGAATGAAGCTTTTCAATAATCGGCGAAAGAATTGTAATAAGTTTGGTATCGGAATAATGGTAGGCCGGCGGAAGATTTAGGCCGTTTATATATGCCTGAAATATTAAGCTTATGTTTGTAATGACATCATTTGATCTGCCAAGACTAAAAGCTTGCTTCCCGAGTAAATCTTCATCGTATCCAAAGTTTATTTCTTTGGCAGTTGCTGTTGCAGCTCCCGCCTCGCTTATAAATACAAACTTTGTGTCTTGAATTTTTTCATTTTTTTTGGCAAAAAATTCATTAATTTGTTTTTCCGTTTTCCCCCCGAAGTCAATTCCGTTGACCGAAACACCAGGATAGATAACATTTCTGTAAAGACCTTGAAAAATGATAAAAGCAAAGCTTATAAACAGGAATAATCCGAGAGAAGCCCCTGTTAAAAACCAAAATAAAATTTTTCCTATTTTTGGGAGCTTTTTTAAAAATTTAAATTTAAGACGCAGAGCTTTCATTGATATGGGATCTGTTTGGTATTATACTATATCCATGGAAGAAAATACTGTTTTTCAAAGTCCGCAAAATCCTAATCAAGAGCCACAACGGAATCCGTCTCAAGATCCAACGATAAGCCAAACTTCACAAATGCAACAATCGCCTGCGGGACAGGCGCCTCCTACACCGCCTCTTCAAGAACAGAACAGTTCTCCTCCTGCCCCTTCTTCTCCTCTGGGAACAATTATTAAGGTTGTTATCGGCTTAGTTGTTGTGTTGTTTTTTGCATTTGTTGTCTTTGGACTTATTCTTCCGCGATTTCAAAAAAATTCCGGCGGCAAGGCGGAAATAACTTATTGGGGGTTATGGGAAAACTCAAGCATTATGCAGACTGCAATTTCGGATTTTAAAAAGCAATATCCAAACATTACAGTAAATTATATAAAACAGGATATTAAACAATACAGAGAAAAACTTACAACAAGAATCCAAAACAATACAGGACCTGATGTTTTTTTATTTCATAATACTTGGCTTCCAATGTTTTCAAATGTTCTTTTGCCGATTCCGGACAATATTATTTCAAAGAAAGAATTCAACACCTCTTTCTATCCGGTTGCTCAAAAAGACTTAACAAAAAATGGGGCAATTTATGGTATACCAACAGGAATTGATACACTTTCTTTATATATAAATGCCCAATTATTTCAGGCCGCAGGAGCGGAAGTTCCGGACAATTGGGAGGATTTCATAAGAGTTGCTAGATCATTAACAGTAGTAGATGAAAATGGGAAAATAAAAACAGCAGGTGCTGCGCTTGGAACTTTTGATAATATAAATCATGCCCCGGACATAATCTCCCTTTTATTCGTGCAAAATGGAGCAGATATAAAAAATCTTTCTTCTGGAAAGAGCGCCGCTGATACACTAACCTTTTATACATCTTTTTCAACAGGAAATCAGAAAATCTGGGATGATACTTTGGATAACTCTATGCTTTTTTTTGCAAAAGGGAATTTAGCGATGTATTTTGGATATTCATGGGATTATTTTATAATAAAAGCCATAAATCCCGATCTTTCTTTTCAGATTCATCCGGTTCCGCACTTGCCCCAAAGAAGTATGACAATAGCAAGTTACTGGGCAGCAGGCGTTTCTTCAAAAAGCAAATATCAGAAAGAGGCATTATTATTTCTTGCATTTTTAGCAAAAAAAGAAACACAAGAAAAATTATTCGCAGAGGAATCTAAGACAAGATTATTTGGAGAACCATATCCAAGAGTAGATCTTTTAGAAAAATTAAAAGAGAATACTATAGTTTATCCGTTTGTTTCTCAGGCTAAAGATGCAACTTCTTCCTTTTTTGCAGGCGATACTTATGATAATGCCCTCAATTCGCAGATGAACAAATATCTTGGAGACGCGGTTCGTTCTATTGTCTCGAGTGTCTCATCGCCTGAAACTGCAATCTCGACTCTTTCCCAGGGGGTTTCTCAGGTATTAAAGCAATATGGACAGTAGTGAAAAATTAATTATAAAAACACTTCTCTACAGCGATATTTTTGATTTTCCTCTTTCGGAAGAAGAAATATGGAGATATCTTATTTGCGAAAAAAATGTCGCGAAAAAGCATTTTATCAATAGAATAAAAAAAATTAATTCTATAGTTTTTCGAAAAAATGGCTATCTTTTTACTACAGACAGAGAGAGCATTGTAAAAAAAAGACTTAAAAGAATTAAAGAAAGCAAGATAAAATTAGAGATAGCCCGAAAAATTATAAGAAAACTTTTTTTGCTTCCTACGGTCATGCTCATAGGAGTAAGCGGTAATCTTTCCATGCTAAATTCCGAGAAAAGAGATGATATAGATCTTTTTGTAATAGTCAAAAAAAATAGAATCTGGATATCAAGATTTTTTCTTATTGCGATGCTAAAGTTAATGGGAAAGTATAGGAAAAGAGGACAAAAAAATGTCTCAAACAAATTTTGCTTAAATATGTTAATTGATGAAACAAGCATTAAATTGTCCTCAAATCTTCAGAATCTTTATACAGCCCATGAAGTGTCTCAGCTTATGCCCATAAGACAAAGGAAGCAAACTTATAAGAAATTTATATCATCAAATCCTTGGACTACCGATTTTTTGCCTAATATAAAAGAAGAAATAGATAAAAGAGAAGTAGAGCATCATACAAATAGTTTGTTTGAAAAAATATCCTCCGTAATTTTGCTAATTCCATTTCTTGAGTTTTTTTTCAGAGTCCTCCAGCTTCATTTAATAAATAAAAATAAAACCTCCGAAACCATCAGTGATAATTTTCTTGCGTTTTACCCGAGAGACTATAAATCGGAAGTCCTTCTAAAGTATAATAAAAGCCTCTTTAAATATGGGATCTTCTAAAGAATTCAAAATTGCAGTCTTGGGTGGGACATTTGACCATTTTCATAAAGGACACAAAAAATTTTTAGAGCATGGATGGTCTGTTTCTGAAAGGCTTGTGGTGGGGATTACTTCTGATATGTACGTACAAAAACTCAAAAATCAAAACTCAATCCTTCGGCTTCGCTCAGTGCAAGAATTCAAAACTTCCCGCTTCGCAAAACCTTCAGCGAGGCGAACAATTCAAAATTCAGAATTGTTCGAAAGTTTTATAGTCAGGAAAAAGAATGTCGAAGAGTATCTAAATCAAAATGTAAAGGGTAGATATGAAATTGTAAAAATTGATGATATGTTTGGCACGACTCTTGATGAAAATTTTGAAGTCGATGCTATTATTGTTTCTAAAGAAACATTAAAAAACGCTAAAATCATTAACATTAAACGCAAAGAAAAAAATCTTCCTCCTCTTGAAATTATTATTCAAAGTCCGGTTCTTGCAGAAGATAAAAAACCGATCGCATCATTTAGAATAAGGAAAGGAGAAATAGACAGAGAAGGAAAATTATATGTCGACCCCGACTGGCTTTCAAAGATTTTATATCTTCCGCAAGGACTTCGGAAAAAGCTTAAGGTTCCTTGGGGAGAAATTATTAAAATCGAAAATCTAGAGTCCGGGAATAATCTTTCGGTTTCCGTAGGAGATGAAACGACAAGAGTTTTTAACAGAATGTCTATTAGGCTGAGCTTATCGGTAATCGATTTTAAAGTAGCAAGAAAAATAAAGTTTAAAGATTTAAAAGAATTGGGATTTTTAGGAAGTGAGAAAGTTTATAAAATAAAAAATCCCGCCGGATCTGTTTCGGGCAAATTATTTAAATTGGCAGCGGATTTATTTGAAAATATCGATTATAAAGATCACAGAATTATTCAAATAGACGGGGAGGAAGATTTATCTGTTTTGCCTTTGATTCTCACATCTCCCTTGGGTATAAATATTTTCTACGGACAGCCGGGTGAGGGCATAGTCAGAATTATTACAGATGAGCAAATCAAGGCAAAAATAAGATCTATGCTCAATAAATTTATTACTAGAGGTTATTGACAAGAACTTCAATTTCCTATAATATTTGCTTTGATTCGCAAAACATCCCTCAGTTTTAAATATAGCCGAGGGATTTTATTTTAAGAAGAAAATATGGACGATAAAAAAATATACCTAACAAAAGAAGGACTCGGGGATCTTAGAAAGGAATACGAAGATCTTTCTAAAATTAAAAGACCCGATGTTTTAACCAGGGTTTCTCAGGCAAGAGATTTGGGGGATCTTTCCGAAAATGCCGAGTATGTTGCGGCAAGAGAAGAACTTTCTTTTATAGACGGGAGACTGGATGAGCTTGAGGAACTTCTAAAACAGGCCGTTGTAATAAACGGTGGCGGTAGATCCGGAAGTGTTGTAAAATTAGGTTCAACTGTAACACTTCATATAAAAGGGAAAAAAGAAATCTTTACGGTAGTAGGTGAATGGGAAGCAGATCCTAAAGAGCAGAAAATTTCCCACGAATCCCCTTTGGGGAAAGCACTTATTGGAAAAAAAGTAGGAGATAAGGTAGAGGTAGAAGCCCCGGCAGGAAAACTTCTCTATTCCATCGTCTCAGTTCACTAATAGCTTTTTATTTTAATGGAAACCTTAGATTCTAATAATAATATGGAAGTTGAATCCGCTTTAAATATTTCCCCCGCAGATAAAGATGATTTTTTAGAGCAAGTAATGGAGGTTGAAAGAAGTGCATGGCCTCCCGAACTTCAGGCATCTAAACAAAAATTTGAATCAAGATTCAATATTTTTTCGCAAGGGTTCTTCGTTGTAAGACTTGACGGAAAAATAAAAGGAGTAGCAACTTCTCAGATAACAACTTACGATGAAACATCAAGTCATACTTGGGATGAAATAACCGACAATGGAATGATTGGAAAAACTCATAATCCTCAGGGAAATGCACTATATGTTGTTTCAGTTGGTGTAGGAGCAGATGTTCAAGGAAGGGGAGTCGGCGGTAAGCTGGTTCAGTCACAGTTGGAATTGGCGAAAAAACTCGGATTAAAGTATCTTTTTTTGGGAGCAAGAGCGCCGGGATACGATGCTTATTGTAAAAAAAATGGAGAAACTTCGATGGAAGAATATTTGAAGCTTAAGGATGATGATGGAGAAACTTGGGATCCAGAAATAAGATTTTATGAAAGACAGGGTCTTCATCCCGCTAAAATTATTCCGAATTTTGAACCAGATGTACAAAGTAGAGATTATGGTGTAGTCATGCTTTGGGAAAATCCGCATGCAAAATGATTTTTTTCTGCATTTTTTATCTTCCCGCTGTATAATAAGTTTATGTTTTGGGCAGATCAGCTACTTCAAAATCGAAAAGGAACGGAGTGGATAAATGATGCTTGGACTCCTTCGGGAATTATCCACATGGGAGGACTTAAAGGGCCTGTTATTCATGATGTGCTGTTTAAGATTCTAAAAGAGCAAGGTAAAAAAGTTAAATATACATTTGGATTTGATGACATGGATCCAATTGATGGTCTTCCTTCCAATCTTCAAAAGTCACACGAAAAATATATGGGTATCCCTATTTGCAATGCCCCAAGTCCAGATGGAAAAGGATCATTTGGCGATTATTACGGAAATAAGATGCGGGATTTATTCAAGAAACTTGATATTCAGGCAGAAATTTATCTCGCGTCGGATTATTACGAAAAAGGAGTCTACAATAAGGCAATTGAATTTGTTCTTGATCATGCAGATAAAGTACGCAAAGTCTATTCAGATATGTATAAAAAAAAGATTGCAAAAGATTGGTTCCCTCTTCAAGTTATTTGTCCAAATTGCGGAAAATTGGGGACAACTAAGGTAACAGGTTGGGACGGAAAAGAAGTTTCTTTCTCCTGTCAAGAAAATTTAGTAAAGTGGACAAGGGGATGCGGTAATAGCGGGAAAGTCTCTCCATATAATGGAAACGCAAAAATGCCTTACAAAGTGGAATGGGCGGGAAAATGGTGGACTTTTGGTGTAACAATAGAGGGGGCCGGAAAAGATCACGCATCAGCGGGAGGCACTTATGACGTTGCAAAAAAAATCTTAAAAGATGTTTTTGGAAAAGAATCGCCGCTATCTTTTGCTTACGAATTCTTTCTTTATAACGGTAAAAAAATGTCTTCTTCAAAGGGACTAGGTCTTACAGGAGAAAATCTTTTGGAGGTTTTGTTACCACAAATTGCAAGATTCCTTATGATAAAAACTCCTCCGAATCAGGCAATTGAGTTTAATCCAAATCAAACAGATATTATTTCAAGACTTTACGATGACTATCAAAAAGCAGCAGAGTCTTCGGAAGATTATCTCAAGCGTTCCTATAAATTTTCTCAGGTGGGAAAAGAGAAAAAACCGCCAAAAGAAAGATTTACTATATTTGCCCAATGGGTGCAAATGCCCAATATGCAGGATCAAATAAAAAAAGAGGGGCTTGAGGAATGGGCGAAATATGCAAAAGTTTGGGTAGAAAAGTATGCCCCCGAAGATGTGAAATTTGAAATTCAAGAAAAAGTTCCGAAAGAGATTGAAAAACTAAATCAAAAACAAAAAGAGTTTCTAAAAAAGGTTTCGGAAGAGCTGAATAAAGATTGGGTCGCTGAAGAGTTCCAAAAAAAACTATATGAGTGGGCAAAGGAAAAAAACATATCATCAAGCGGGGCATTTCAGGCTCTTTATATATCGATTATTGGAAAAGACCACGGACCCAAAGCAGCATGGTTGATACTTGAAAATAAAAAGTTTTCGCAAAAAAGATTCAAATACGTTTCTTCTCTTTAATGAAAAAACTTCTTATTGCTACCAAAAATGAGGGAAAGCTTAAGGAAATTTCTAACTTTTTATCAGATATTTCGTTGGATTTGATTTCTCTAAATGATTTAGAAATTTCGGAAGATTTTCAGGAGTCAGGAAAATCTTATAAAGAAAATTCTCAAAGCAAGGCATTATTTTATGCAAAATTGTCAGGATTGCCTTCTATCGCAGATGACGGAGGGATTGAGATAGATGCCCTGAATGGTGCCCCGGGGATTAGAAGTAAAAGATGGGTGGGTAAGGATTCAACCGATGAAAAAATAATTGATCATATGAAAAAAATTGCTTCAGCGCTTCCGGAAAATAATCGCCGCGCATTTTTTAAAACCGTTGTGTCTTTTGCTCTACCAAACGGAAAGGTTTTTTCGACAACCGGAGAAATAAAAGGTATAATTTCCAAAAAACCGCTCCTTAAGCTTCTCAAAGGTTATCCCTATCGTTCTTTTTTTTATCTTCCTAAAATTAAGAAATATTATCATGAAAAAGATCTGTCGGGAGATGAAGAAAAGTTGTATAATCACAGATATAAGGCAATCCAAAAACTTATACCAATTATTAAACGGGAATTGAAAATTGAGAAATGAAAATTGAAAATTAATATGTTAGATATTAAATTTATTAGAGAAAATCCAAAGGTTGTTGAGAGGGGAGCAAGGGATAAAGGGATTAAAATTGATATAAGTCAGGTTCTAGATAGCGATAAAAATTATCGAAAACTTTCCGAATCGGTGCAAAAATTAAGAGAAGAAAGGAATGCACTCAATGAAAAAATTAAAAAAAACCCTAACCAATGGGACAAGAGGGAAGCACAATCTCTTAAGCAGAAATTAGAAAAAGAAGAACAGAATCTTAGATCCTCAAAAGAAAAATTAGATGATCTCCTGCTGAAAATTCCAAACCCCGCGTTAAAAGGTGTTTCCATAGGAGATGAATCAAAAAATAAAATAATAAAAAAAGTGGGAAGTCCAAAAAAGCTTGATTTTTCTCCCCGTGACCATCTAGAACTTGGAGAAGCACTTGATATTATTGACGTAAAAAGGGCAGCAAAAGTTTCAGGGACAAGATTTGGATATCTTAAAAATGAAGCGGTTCTTCTTGAGTTTGCTTTAGTTCAGTTTGTTTTAGAAAAACTTGTTTCGGAAAATTTTATTCCGGTTATTCCTCCGGTTCTTATCAAAAATGAAGTCACCCGCGGTCTTGGCTACTGGCAGACAGGAGGGAACGAAGATTATTATTCTGTAAAAGATTTTGAATTAGGAAAAAATGAGAGTGCTAGCTCATTAGATTTATATTTAGTTGGCACTGGTGAGCATGCGACAGTACCGATGCATAAGGATGAAGTTTTTACTGCTAAAGATTTACCAAAAAGATATATAGTTTTTTCACCCTGTTTTAGAAGAGAGGCGGGAAGTTATGGAAAAGACACAAGAGGAATATTTAGAGTTCACGAGTTTGATAAACTTGAAATGATATCTTATATTATGCCCGAAAATGATGAAAAAGAAAGAACAAAATTTTTGTCGTTGGTAGAAAAAATGATTCAAGAATTAGAACTTGCGTATCAGGTCGTTAAACTTGCATCAGGAGATCTTGCTTTTCCATCAGCCAACACTATTGATGTTGAAACTTGGATTCCTTCTCAAAAAAAATATAGAGAAACGCATTCTATATCAACAACAACAGATTTTCAGGCAAGAAGACTCAACATAAAATATCAAGACGGGAATGAAAAAAAGTATGTCCATATATTAAACGGGACAGCTTTTGCAATCGGCAGAACAATTATCGCAATTTTGGAAAACTATCAGCAAAAAGACGGCAGCGTAGAAATTCCAAAAGTTCTGCAAAAATATGTCGGAAAAACTTTAATAAAACCTCAAAAATAGCATCGTGATTTTTGCTTTCTTTTAAGCCCAAACTATCAATTTTGAAGCAAGGTAATTACTTGACAAATTTTGCAAAATTATTCACGATGAAAAAGATAATTTTTGAGAAGGAGGTGATTTTGTAAATGGCAAAGAAAAAGAAAAGAAAGAAGTAAATTCCGTATGCTTACGGAATAAATTGGTAAGCAATTTGGAGCATTACCAATTGATCAATTGGTAAAAACCCTGCCTTAAAATTAATATTTTGGCGGGGTTTTTAATTAGCCTCAAAAAGTGCTACAATGGATAAACGATGACTTCTTTGTTCAGTAAGATTTTTGACTCCAACGAAAAAGAAATCAACAAATTTAAACCAATAGTTTCGGAAATAAATTCTTTGGAGGAAAAAGTTAAGAAAATTAAAGACGAAAACTTTTCAAAAAAAACTCAGGAATTTAGACAAAGAGTTTCAGAAGGAGAACCCCTAGAACTTATTCTTCCTGAGGCTTTTGCGTTAGTTAGAGAAGCCGCAAGAAGAACCATAGGACAAAGACACTTCGATGTTCAATTAATGGCCGGGATTGTTTTGGCAAACGGAAAAATTGCCGAGCAAAAAACAGGAGAGGGAAAAACTTTATCTGCAGTTCCTGCACTTTATTTAAATAGCTTGGCAGGGAAAAATGCTCATTTGGTTACCGTTAATGATTATCTTGCCAGAAGAGATGCAGGATGGATGGGTCCAATCTTTAAACTCTTGGGACTATCCGTTTCTTCACTAATCAGCGAAGAGTCTTTTATTTACGATCCGGATTTTTCCGAAAGCAAGACTTGGGATTACAGACTTTCTCATCTAAAACCAATTACAAGAAGGGAAGCTTACGAAGCAGACATTATTTATGGAATAAATTCGGAATTTGGCTTTGACTACTTAAGGGACAATATGGCTCAGGATCTTGAAGAAGTTGTTCAAAAAGGACATTTTTTTGCAATTGTTGATGAGGTTGATTCGGTACTCATCGATGAAGCAAGAACTCCTCATATTATTTCTGCACCCGATGAAGCGCCCGCTCAAAAATATTATGAGTATTCAAAAATTGTAGAGAAATTAACCTCGAATCTTGATTACAAAATTGACGAAAAACTAAGAACAGCCCATTTAACAGATCACGGAATTAGTAAAATAGAAAAACTTTACGGAATTTCAAATATTTACGAAAAAGATTTTGATACTGTTTATCATCTCGAAGCGGCTCTTAAAGCAAGGACATTATTCCAAAAAGAAAAAGATTACATTGTAAAAGATAATCAGGTGATTTTAGTCGATGAGTTTACCGGAAGACTCATGATTGGAAGAAGACTTTCCGAAGGTCTTCATCAGGCACTGGAGGCAAAAGAGAATGTCCCCGTACAAAAAGAATCAAAGATTTTAGCAACAGTTTCTCTTCAAAATTATTTTAGAATGTATGAGAAACTTGCGGGAATGACAGGAACTGCAGTTACAGAAGCAGAAGAATTTCATAAAATTTACAAGCTTTCGGTAGTTGTTATTCCCACAAATAAACCAATGATAAGAGAAGATGTTACGGATTCTGTTTACAAAACCGGAAGGGCAAAGATAACTGCTGCCGCAAATGAGATTGAGAATGCTTACAAAAAAGGACAGCCGGTCTTGGTTGGAACAACATCAATAGAAAAAAACGAAATAATCTCTCAACTTTTGCGAAGACGGGGAATAAAACATGAGGTATTAAATGCAAAAAATCACGAAAGAGAGGCAGAAATTATTGCAAAAGCTGGAAGAAAAGGAGCGGTAACTGTTGCAACAAACGTTGCAGGAAGAGGAGTCGATATTATTTTAGGAGGAGATACTCCAAAAGGAGAAGATGGTAGAGAGTTCCGTGATACAAATGAATGGAAAAAATGGGAGAAAGAACATAACGAGATCGTAAAGCTTGGCGGACTTTATGTTGTTGGAACAGAAAGGCATGAGTCTCGAAGAATAGATAACCAGCTTAGGGGAAGATCGGGAAGACAAGGAGATCCTGGAAAATCACTTTTCTTTGTAGGGCTTGATGATGAGATAATGCGGCTTTTTGGAGGAGACACTATTGCAGGAATAATGACTCGGTTTAATATGCCCGAAGATGTGCCTCTTTCGCATGGTATTGTTTCAAGAGCGATTGAGCAGGCACAATCAAAGGTTGAGCGGTTTAATTTTGATATTCGAAAGCATTTGGTTGAATATGATGACGTTTTAAATAAACAAAGGGAAATTATTTATAAAAGAAGAAGAAAAATTCTTGAAGCATCAAGCGCCCCAAAAGAAACTTTCTTAAAAGACGAAATAATGGAAAAGATAGAAAATGCAATATTAAGCTTGGTGAATATCGATTCGCAGGAATTTTTAGAAAATGCCCGCCTGCCGGCAGGGCAGGGAAAGAGTCCGCAAGAGCAAATAATCGAAGATTTTACTACAATTATTCCTTTTGATGATGCATCCAAAAAACAGCTTATAAATCAACTGATGCAGTTTAAGGGAACTCCGGAAAAATCAGAATTTTTGGAGAGTCTCGCAAAAGATGTCTATAAAACTCGGGAAGAGCAAATGGGGCAGGATTTAGCCCGACAAGTTGAACGGTTTGTAATGCTTTCGGTTTTAGATAATCTTTGGATAGATCATTTGGATGCGGTAGAAAATTTAAGACAGGGAATCGGACTTAGGGGTTATGGACAAAGAGATCCTTTGGTTGAATATAAAAATGAGGCATTTGCTATGTTTGAAAAGCTCATCGGCGCAATTGACGATGAGGTAGTTCACAGAATCTATAAAATTCAAGTACAGCAGGCTCCACCGGTTGTTCATCAACATCAGCATGTTGTAACTCAAGCGGCAGGAGATACAACAGTATCTGAGCAACTTCAAGCAAGAGAAGTAAGCGAGAAAAAACCTAGCGGAGCTAGATCCGGCTTCGCCGGACAAACAGTCGGCCGACCACAGACTACGGCAACAAAGCCTCAAGAATCTACGGTAGACAGTAGCCGGTCATCTGTCAGCGGAAAAAAGAAACTCGGCCGCAACGACCCCTGCCCATGTGGTTCTGGTAAGAAATGGAAGAAATGCCATTATCCGACTATTCCATAAGCTGGCTTGTCTCGCCGAAGCTTTAGCGAAGGAGGATGCGGAAGAGGAAAAAAATACAAAAAAATGCCACTTGAGTAGTGATTTAAGTTGAGTTTACAGTCTAAATATCGTTTCAAGTGGAAATCTGGATCGAATGATTTCTGGTGTTGTATTGCTGCAAATAATGCCTCACAAGTTTGTTCTTCAACTAATTCAGAAAATGTATCATCTAATTCGTTTTCATGCCAAATGTAATGAGGTCCAGAGGAGGAACCGCTGCCAAAATTTGCAAAAGCCCACCTATATGCTCTTAACTTTCCTTCTTGTGGTCTATGCTTGATTATAAAAAAGGGCCATAGGTAGTATTGGTTGAATCTTCGGATTTTTCGCCTACTTTAATTGCGATTTGTCCATTGACCTCAGTAATATTTAATTTTCTTAGTATTTCCAATCGATCATAGTTATTATCTAGGCTTTCTGCGTTAGGTTTGCTTCCAAATCTAAAAATTACAGCAATTGGTCTACTCACCCTAGACATTAATAAAATTTCCCGGTCTATTTCGCAATGACTCCACCAATAGCTTTGTCCTGCCTCCATGTCCAAGATAACCTTCGTAATGAGTCACATTATATTCAGGCGGTGTATATCTAGTGCCTTCGTCAGTTAATCTTGCAAAACCATTAAATACGCTTTGGCTTATTCCATCGAAGCAATTAATAATTCCTGATCTTCTCAGAATTTCATCTGCAAAGTCTCTAGCAGTTTTCTCGCGGTAAGCAAAGATTCTTTCTTTTTCACCTGCAAATCGTTCCTCTTGTTCCAGATAGGATTGTCTTTGTCTTTCCAAGTCTTGATCTATATTACCAATTCTTGTGCGTAGTTCTTTAAACCTATCCATCGTGGCACATTATAGTAATAGCTACATAAAAAAGCAAATTTAAGAAACTAAAAAATTGTGCGGTACTATATTTGACTAGCGTTTAATTTTCTTCCAGAATTTTTAAAAATTGGTCGGCCGTAACGATCTTTACATTTTGATACGATTTCAATCTTAACAACTCCTTATCTCCCGTAACTATGTATTTGCAGTTCCCTTCAATAGCGGCTTCTAAAACTCTATTATCTGGTTCATCTTTAACAACAAGTAGGGATGTTTTTGGTTTAACTATTTTGAATTTTCTTTTGATTTGCTTATTGATTGGCCCAATGTTATATGTTAATTTCTGAAATTTCTTAGTGATAACGTCTTCAAGCTCGGCGAGAAGTATTGGTGAAGTGACTGCTTTGATTTTGTCGTCTAAAATAAGATGTAAAATTTTTCTTGGTTTACCCCCGAAGCCTAGACCTGAAATTATAATATTAGTATCAAGAGTTGCTTTAGCGGGATTTGCGGCCGTGCCTATACTCATAAACTATTTTATTAACTTCTTCCTCGCTCTTAATTCCCATATCTTTCATCGCTTTTTCACCCGCTTTGAAAATTTGTTCCCATTCATTTTTGTCTTCCAAATACACCCTCAAAGCCTGGCGAATTAGTTCACTTCGATTACGGTATTCTTTTTTGGCGACCTCATCTACTTTTTTAACTAAGTCTTTCGGTAAAGCAATATTTAAAGTCTGGGTTTGCATAGATTCGACTCCTCACTACAAGTATACAATTATTGTATGTATATTGTATACAATTGTCAAGATGGCAAACAAGATTTCTTTTCAATTCTTCCCCTCGATAAAACTAGGGCAAACAGGACAAGCAAAAAATATTATCCTGAGATTCTCGAAGGGGCATTGGCCGGATTGATCCGAAAAGATATATTGACAAACTCCTTTTTATCTGAAATTATATATATATGGCAAAGTCTGCAAAGTATAATTCAAGCATCGATCCAATGTTGTTGGTAGTGTTTCTCGTCGCGCTTATTATTTTAAGTCTATCTCTCATTCTGAAATTTAAATTTGGTTTTTATATCCCCATATAGCCCTGTTTCCATTATCAGGATAACACTCTCCTTAGAATACTATTTATAATAATCTTTGTGCTAAAATAACATTCATGCAGAAGACTAAATACTTCTTGCTTTTTAATCAGTCTCTGTTTATTTAGCTAAGATGAGGAATCAACGCAACTCAGCAAAAATACTTAAGCTTTTAGGGTTCGTCTTCACAACAGTATTTGTTATGTTCATTCTATTTAATCAATTAGCAAAAAAAGAAAAAAATGAGAATCAGATAATCTCACCCTTATCAGATATCGTATCTTTTATTGCCCGGCCTTTTAACAATGATGCTTTAAAAAATATTGTCCAGGATTCTCTTAAGGGGACAAAAGGAACATACGGAGTAGTTATTAAAAATTTAAAAACGGGAGAGTTTTATGCTTTAAACGAGCACACGGTTTTTCAGTCGGCAAGTTTATACAAAATTTGGATTATGGCAATAGTATTTGATCAGATCCAAAATGGGAAATTAAAAGAAAACGAAGAACTAAGCGAAGATGTAAGCGTATTGAATGATAAATTTAATATTTCTTCCGAATCGGCAGAATTAACCGAGGGGACCATAGCGTTTACAATTAACCAGGCCCTTCAACAGCTGATCACGATTTCTCATAATTATGCTTCCCTTCTTCTTACTGAAAAAATAAAGCTATCAAGTGTTAAGACATTTTTAGAAAAAGAGGGTTTTAATGAATCAACAATAGGGACTGACAGTGATTCCCCTACATCTACACCGTCTGATATAGCGCTTTTTTTTGAGAAATTATATAAAGGAACACTTGCAAATCCGCAGGACTCAAATAAAATGCTGGATCTTTTAAAAAGACAAAAACTGAATAATAAATTGCCTAAATATTTACCATCAGAAGCTATAGTTGCTCATAAAACAGGCGAGATAGATTTTTTTACACATGACGGGGGTATTGTTTATGGTCCAAAGAGCGATTACATTATAGTGGTTTTATCAAAGAGCGATTTGCCCGCCGCCGCAGAAGAACGAATAGCAGACATATCTAAAAAAGTGTACGATTATTTTGAGAAATAAATTTTTGCGTCACCGGCCAAACTGATTATATCTTGACAATTCAGGACATAAGGTATTTACTTAGGGTAAGGAATTATCTTTATGGCGGTAGCGCAGGCCGAAAGAGGCGTTGCGACCGGAGCCTTACACGAAAATGGACGAAAGCCTCTAATTAACGAGGTAAGGGCACTTGGGGAATTTTTTAATATTCAATTTCACCCTATTTATTATGGAATCGGTGTGCCGCACGGTGACAACAGTCCTGTTATCCCCATCCCCGGTCTTTTTAGTTCGGATTGGCATCTTATTTGGCAGCGTTCATGGTTGAGAAGGATTGGATATCAAAGCTATCCTTCGGGAATTAATTTTGCCAATATGTACCCTGACCGGCATATGAGAGAAATAACTGGAAGAATCGAGAGGATTCAAAGACACACAAATAGAAGAGTTAAGCTAATCGGTCATAGTTTGGGCGGAATATATGCAAAACTAATAGCGCTTTCGCGCCCCGACCTTATAGAAAGCATTGTTACTCTAGGAAGTCCGCTCAACGGCAACCATGATAAGTCTGTAGATCCAATAGTACTGGCTCTGGGTAAAACGGTCATTCCTTTATTGAGAAATCCAGACGAAGTTGGAAGAAGAAGTAGGGAATTATCAAACCGGCTTCCACCAGGGATTGGATCAACTAATATCTATAGCAAGGGTGATGGGGTAGTCGGCTGGCCTTCATGCATTGATCCAGATCCGCAGGCTACAAATATAGAGGTTTCTGGAACACATGCTGGACTTATTTGGAACCCACAGGTTTATAAGCACATAGCAACTGCGCTTGCCAGAGCTAGGTAGAAGATTTTCTTTTTTCCATTTTTTCAATCTTTTTTAATATCTCAAGTATTAATTTCTGTTGGTTCTCAAGATGAAGAAGAATTGTTTCTATTTCTTTCTCTGCTTTACTGTCTATCTCTTTCTAATATATTTTTCTTCGATCTTTTTTAATTTATCACCGACTGCTCTATCTATGTCTACTCCCGCTACAAGCGCTAGTTGAATTGTTGTTATTATTACATCGGCAAACTCTTCGTAAATATTTCTTTTATCGAATTTTTCAAGCTTTGCCCGCCTTTGAAGCTTTAAAACAGATAGAATATCATTACATAATTCTCCGACTTCCTCGTTTAGTTTAACCGTTTTTGTAAGAATTTCTTTTTCTGTCTGTGAATAAAGTTTATAATGAGGCCTTGTCTTTTCATTTAATATTTTTATTTTTTCCTGAAGTTTTTTAAGGTTCACAGTTCAATTATACCATTTTAATTCTTATTTTATTGCAAAAGAGCTCATTGTAACTTACAATAAGTTCATGAAAGAGGTGAAGTTTGAGGAGTCATGGAACAAAAAAAGAGTAAGCGCCGCGTTTATAGTTTTCCTACTTTTGGCAGGGGGAGCAGTTTTTTTATTTAGAAACAAACTTTCTTTTGATTTCAAACCGCAGCGAGCTCAAAATCAAAAGGTTTTATCGGCATCTGATTACAGTCTTGGAAACATTGTTCAAAAACAAATGCAAATGATAAAACAGCAAGCAGAAAATATAAATGTTGAAGAGATAGCATCTTCATCACCCCAGATTCAAAACTTAATAAACGATCTTAAAGCTTTGCAAAGCTTACCGAAGAGTCAGCTAAAAGACGCGTGTTTTAAAATCTGCAACGGTTTGTAAAATGAAAAAAATTAAAAAATTATTTTCGGTTTTGGGTCCTGGGTTTATTACCGGAGCATCCGATGATGATCCATCAGGTATTGCAACATATTCTCAAACGGGAGCATTGTTCGGATTTGCCCAAGCATGGACAGCTCTTTTTTCTTTTCCTCTTATGGTTGCCATTCAGGAAATGTGCGGAAGAATAGGTCTTGTTACGGGAAAAGGTCTTGCCGGTGTAATAAGACTTCATTATCCTAAGAAAGCTCTTTATTTTACTGTTTTTCTTCTTCTTTTTGCAAACACTATCAATATCGGAGCAGATCTTGGGGCAATGGCGGCATCGGCACAGCTTGTCTTTGGCGCCCCATTTATTTATTGGCTTATTGGAATGGTTGTATTTACACTTTTTCTTGAAATCTTTATTTCCTACAAAACCTATTCAAAATATCTTAAATATTTAGCCTTTGCTCTTTTATCCTATATTGCCGCGGCGTTCACAATAAAACTTGATTTAAGAGAAGTTTTTGCTTCTTTAATTATCCCCCATATAGAATTTAACAAAACTTATATTTTTAATATTGTTGCAATTTTAGGAACAACAATTTCTCCGTACCTTTTCTTCTGGCAGGCAGATGAGGAGGTAGAGGAAGAAGTTTCGCATCATAAATTGCGAAGAATGGGGGCAGGCCAACCGCGAATAACGCCAAAGGATATATCAAGATTAAGACTGGATACGGTAATTGGAATGCTTTTTTCAAACTTGGTAATGTTTTTTATTATTGTAACAACTGGGGCAACACTTTTTACTCATGGTATAACTAAAATCAATAGCGCTTCGGATGCGGCTGCCGCCTTAAAACCTTTGGCAGGCGATTATGCTTTTTTTCTCTTTGCTTTGGGAATTATCGCAACAGGACTTTTGGCATTGCCAATTCTTGCCGGTTCTGCCTCCTATGCAGTTTCCGAGTCTTTTGGATGGAAAGAAGGCCTTTACCAGAAATTCAAAAAAGCCCATGGGTTTTATGGCGTAATAACAGTAGCAACTTTAGTCGGACTTCTAATCAACTTTATTGGAATTGATCCGATTGTGGCTCTTTATTACACTGCGATAATAAACGGTATAATAGCCCCCCCTCTTATTATAATGATTCTTTTTATTGCAAATAATAAAAAAATTATGGGAGAGAGAACAAATAGTCCTTTTCTTAATGTCTTAGGGGCACTTACAGCTTTTATTATGGGATTGTCTGCGGTAATTCTACTTTTTAGCATTTTTATTAAATAAATTATGGATGAGTTAAAAAAGAGAGTAAAAGAACTTCTAGAGAATCTTAATATAGAAGAAAAAAGAAAAGAAGTTCGATTGATTGAAGTGCAAATCTTAAGTCCTTCTTTTTGGCAGAATCAAAAAGCTGCCGCTTCAAAAATGAAAGAATTAGCAAATCTTCAAAAAGAAATAAGCGATGCGGAAAAACTTAAGAAATTAATCTTAAGAAATAATCTCAATGAGGCAAGAAAGCTTACAGGAGAGCTCGAAATCCTAATGTACCTGTCTGATCCATACGATCAAAGCTCTGCGATTCTTTCTATTCATGCAGGACAGGGCGGCGTTGAAGCAATGGACTGGACACAGATATTATTTAGAATGTATACAAGATATTTTGAGCGAAAAAACTGGAGTTTTGAAATTATTGATGAAACTATGGGCGAGGAAGTTGGAATTAAAAGCACAACTGTTTCTGTAAATGGCAAATACGCGTATGGATATTTAAAAGGGGAAGCAGGAGTCCATAGACTTGTACGACTTTCTCCTTTTAATGCGGATAAATTAAGACACACGTCTTTTGCCTTAGTTGAGGTTATGCCGGATTTGGGAGAAGAAGAAAAACTTGATATAAAAGAGGAAGATTTGAACTGGGACTTTTATAGGGCAAGCAGTAGAGGTGGACAAAATGTTCAGAAAGTTTCAACGGCGGTAAGACTTAGGCATAAGCCAACGGGCATTGCAGTAACGGCGCAAAGTCAAAGATATCAGGCGCAGAACAGAGAATATGCACTAAAACTCTTAAAAGCAAAGCTATGGATATTAAAAGAAGAAGAAAGAAAAAAAGAGGAACAAAAATTAAAAGGAGCATATAAAACTCCCGGTTGGGGCAATCAGATTAGATCTTATGTTCTTCATCCGTATCATATGGTAAAAGATCTTAGAACCGGTTTTGAAACCTCAAATACAGAAGCGGTTCTAAACGGAGAAATAGACGGATTTATAGAAGAGGAGTTAAGAAAACTATAGAGTATTGACAGTATCTTATAGTTGTGATATAAAGCATATCTATATGTTAAGGCACGCAGAAAAACATTTTGATAGCAGGGGATTAAAAGATCTCGCCAAGGCTATTGCTGGAATGAGACAGTAATTTAAGGAAAGGACCGGCGAGGACGATATTTCGCTTACTGTATCAGATCAAAAAGTTCCGCAAGAAGCTATCTCCAAAATAGATCTTTGCCAACAGACTTACGATCTTCTAGCTTTGGTCAGGGAACCTACCGAAGAAGAAAAGAAAGCTCTAGAGAAAAGAGGAATAGTTTTTCTTCCTACAGAAACAAAATCACTCTCCCAAGTCGTTTCGCAAGACCCAGATTATTTTTGGAGCGATGAACAAGAATATGTAGATTCAAAAACAGAGCTTAGGGAATATGTTCCGTCTACTCCAATACGAGTTGGTTTAAATCCTGAAAACCCGGCAATTCTAGGAAGTTTTAATAAATCTAAAAGAGTACAGCTTGAAATGATTGAAGAAAAATCACAAGAATTACAAAAAGAATTCCCAGATGCTCGTCTCGTAATGCTTCCTTCCACAATTTATGCCCAAGCAGATAAAGCTTATAAAGAAAGGACTGGAGAAGTATTCTTTAAAAACATTTTTGCAAGAGCACTTGATCAAACTTTTGAGGTCCGCTCCGCCGTTGTTGGTCGTAGTCACCCTGACAATCGGCTGGCTGTCGGTGAGTGGGATGCCGGGGACGGCGCTGACGACATTGGTGCGGTTCCCGCGGTAGTGTCTATTCGAAAATAAAAAGACAAATTTAGGGGTTTAACCCCTAATCATCAATGGTTAGTCCTTCTGTCTTTTTTAATCCTAAAGCATAATTAATTTGATCTTTTACGAAATTTTTGTATTCATCGGAAGATTTAAATAGATTCAGGATAATGGAGGTGTTACATAACCCTTTCGGATTCCCCATAATGAAATCTTTGTAAGATGACCAGTTATAATCATCAATACTATTAACAACTCCGCCTATCACTGGATTCAAATGTATGTATCGAGAGAGATGGACCAGTTGCTCATCTGTTCCCACTCTAGCTGCTTTAAAAGTTCCCTGCATTAAACCGCCAGTCCTTTTGTACCGCTTGTTAAAATATTCGGTGTAAGCATTGGTAACTTGCTTCATTAATCTAGAAATTCCATTTTTGGAAAATTGCCTTAAGAGAAAATGAAAATGGTTTGGCATCAAACCATACGAAATTAGTTCGATTTCTGAAGATAAATTCTTCGAGCGAAGCCTAATAGGAAGTAATGGATATTTTTTTAATACATCGTTCAGAGGCTTTAAGTATACAAATAGATAATAAATAAAAATTTCAAAATCTTTTGAATCAAGAAAGATTTTTCTCTTTTCGACTCCTCTATTAAACACGTGATAAAAGGCGTTTTCTTCAAAGTTTCGAACTAAGTATTTAGAAGGCATACTTAATACTTTATCATACTAGGGGTTAAACCCCTACAATTTAATTAATAATTTAAAAAATCAAATCTGGTTACTGTTGCCTAAATAAGACTAAAAAATAGATAAAATTTGCCAAATTCAAAAGAATGTGCTTTACTATGAGTAGGAGGTGAGGTTAGTTTGGTGGAAGAAGAACAAAAAACCGAATCGGAAAAACAACCCCTAATGAATACTTTTGAGCCTAAAGAAGGTTCTTTTTTAACAGTAAAATTATTAGCTGTTCTATTATTGGTTGCAGTTTTAGGTGTTGGAAGCGGATATCTTTTTTCTAAAAAAGGAAGTGTTTCGGGAATTAATTTAAAAGAAACCGGAACCTCTTCAAATGTCTCAAAGGGGAAAATTGTGGGATCGAATGATACTAAAACCTTCAAAGACACAGCAGAAGGAGTTTTAAAGGCTGGAGGAATTGATGGAGAAGGACAGTTTCATCTTCAAAGGACTGGAGGAGAAAGCCAAAATGTATATCTTATATCCTCTATTGTGGATTTGTCTTCATACGTGGGGCAAAAAATAAAAGTTTGGGGAGAAACACATAAAGCACAACGTGCGGGTTGGCTTATGGATGTTGGCAGATTAGAAGTTTTATAGTACCCTACTAAAGGCAGGCTTTCCGTTTATGATCAAATTAGAGAAAGTTTCTAAAAAATTCGGTACCGGAGTTTTTGGACTCGTAGATATAAACTTGTCGGTTGATAAAAAAGAATTTGTTTTTTTAGTTGGACCAACGGGAAGCGGAAAAACAACAATCTTCAGGCTCTTAACAAGAGAAATTCTTCCAACCGAAGGCATAGTTATAGTTAATGATTGGGATCTAACGCGACTTCCTAAGCATCAGGTACCGCATTTGCGAAAAAAAATAGGTGTAGTTTTTCAGGATTTAAAACTTTTGTTTGACAGAACTGTTTTTGAAAATGTACTGATGCCTCTGGAGGTTACGGGAGTAAAGATGGAAGAAGCAACACAAAAAGTTAAAGAAGTTTTAACGCAGATCGGAATAATAGAGCATAAAGATAAATTTCCAATTCAACTCTCCGGTGGCGAGCTTCAAAGAACAGCTATTGCAAGAGCTCTCGTTCTTTCTCCCCAGATTCTCTTGGCAGATGAGCCAACAGGAAATTTAGATTCCGCGACTTCTTGGGAAATTGTAAAGCTTTTGTCCGACATAAACGAAAAAGGCACCACCGTAATAATGGCAACTCACAATGTCGATATTGTAAAAAATCTCTCAAAAAGAGTGATTGCTCTTGAAAAAGGTAAGTTAGTAAGAGATGATAAGAAGAAGGAGGGTAAAAAATGACACGTTCGACTATCGCTCAGTGTCATGGTGAGGAATTCGAACTATGAAATTTATAAAATCAAGTCTTCGAAATATCAGACGCTCTCCATACCAGGCGCTTGCCGCGGTTCTCATAATGATGCTCACTTTTTTGACTATATCTTTTTTTACATTTCTTCTTTCTGGATCATCGCGGGTCATTAATTTCTTTGAATCAAAGCCTCAAGTTACAGCTTTTTTCAAAAACGAAGCTAAACAGAGTGATATAAATACACTGGAAAGTCAGATTAAAAACACAGGAAAAGTTTCTTCTGCCAGATTTGTTTCAAAACAGGAGGCACTTAAAATATATAGAGAGCAAAACAAAGACGATCCTCTTCTTTTAGATTTAGTTACTGCAGACATACTGCCCGCTTCTTTGGAAATTTCCACTTTTAAAATAAGTGATCTTTCGGAAATATCGGAAATGCTTAAAGGATCGCCAGATGTTTCGGAAGTAATTTTTCAAAAAGACATTGTGTCTACTCTAGTTTCTTGGACCAGTGCTGTTCGAAAAATAGGAAGCGGTTTGATAATTGTTCTTTCTTTAGTTTCGACATTTATAATGATAACAATAATAGGAATAAGAATTTCTCAAAGAAAAGAAGACATAGAAATAATGCGTCTCATAGGCGCCTCTAATTGGTATATAAGATGGCCGTTCCTTTTTGAAGGAATGTTTTATGCGGTTTTAGGAGCTGTAATTGGATGGATGATAGCCTCTCTTGCGCTTTGGTACTCAACGCCGTTTTTATCATCTTTCCTTAAAGGAATCCCAATCTTGCCTGTTTCTCCCGTCTTTCTTCTTGAAGTTTTATTGGCAGAGCTAGTTTTTGCCGTAATATTAGGTTTTCTTTCAAGCTTTTTGGCAGTTCTTAGATATCTTAGATAATATGACTTATGGCAATTGGAAGAAAAAAATTCTCAATTTTCGTATTTTTATTTTCAATTCTTTTTTTTAGCCTTCAGTTTTTAGATATTGCGGTTTCTCAAACCATTACTCCCACACCTTCGCCTGCACAGGATAATTCACAGGTAGTTTCGGATTTGCAAAATCAAATCAACGATTTACAGAATAAAATTACCGATTTGCAAAAGCAGGAAAAAACTCTTTCCTCCCAGATTTCAGTAATGGATAGTCAAATTAAATTGACCCAGCTTAGAATAAATTCGACCAAGCAGCAAATAACAGATATCACTCTTGATATAGATACTGCAAATAAGAAAATTTCAACTCTTCAAAATTCATTGGTAAAACTGACAGGGGTTCTCATAAATAGGATTGTTGCAACATATGAAGTTGGCACAGTTCAGCCATTTCATATACTTTTATCCTCAAATAATGTTTCTAATTTTTTCTCAAGACTTAATTACTTAAAGATAGCCCAGGAACATGACAAGAGACTTATTTACGATACAACTCAAGCAAAGAATGACTATTCTAATCAAAAAGAAATTTTTGAGGACAAGAAGCGTCAGGTTGAGACTCTTAAGGCAAAGCTTGAAGTTTATACCACAGAACTAGATCAGGAGAAAAAAAATAAACAGACATTGCTTGCTGTTACTAAAAATAGCGAATCTATCTATCAGCAAAGGTTACAGGCAGCTTTAGCAGAGCAGCGGGCAATTCAGTTAATTGCCCAAGGCGGGGGAAATGTAGTAAGTGTCGGGCAGGTCAAAGAGGGAGATACCATAGCTTATATTATTTCGGGCAAATCTGTGTGTTCATCAGGAACACATCTTCATTTTGAAGTTAGAAAAGATGGAGGATTACAGGATCCGAGCCAATTTCTTTCGAATAAGAGTGTCACTTTTGACAATTCTCCGGATGGATCTTTTTCTTTTGGAGGATCATGGAACTGGCCAGTTTCAGACCCGATACTTATAGAACAAGGTTATGGAACGACATACTGGGCAAGAATTGGATGGTATGGCGGAGGACCGCATACAGGAATAGATATGTTTTCGAGTTCTTCTTTGGCAGTTAAGGCGGTAAAAGACGGAGAATTGTTTCGAGGAAGTATTGGTTGTGGAGGGGGAAGCCTTTCTTTTGCAAGGGTTGATCAGAGCGATGGAATTCAGACTTTCTATCTTCACGTAGGGCCTTAAAATGACTAAACTAAAAAGATTTTGTTTAGTTTCCATTTTTATTTTTTTAACAATTTTCATCTTTTTGCCCAAAAGCTTTGCAGCTCTTTATATCAATGAATTTTCTTCAGACACGGAAGGAACTATATCTGATCCAGATTGGATTGAAATATACAATAGTGGACCCGACTCAGTTGATCTTTCTGTTTATCGTTTACGCGATAGTACAGTAACAAATAAAAAGGATCTGAACGGAATTATAGGAGTTGACAGTTTTGAAGTATTTGATTGGTCAAATAAATTAAATAAATCTGGAGATATTATTAAGCTATTGTTAATTAGCGATGAAAGCATTATTGACCAAATGGGCTATGGAGATCAAGGTAATGATGTTTTTACTCCTTCAGTAGGACAGTCGGCAGGCAGACAACCTAACGGTTCAAATTCCTGGACTGTTTTTGCCACATCAACCAAAAAATCATCAAATAATACATCTTCACCTGCTCCAACCTCAACGCCGAGTCTAACACCAATTCCTTCTCCAACTCCCAAGCCAACTAAAATAACTTCTACAAAAACAACAGCATCATCCCCAACTCCAACGCAGAAAATTCTAGTAAGTCCTTCTCAGGGAAAAATTTTAAGTGCGGCAACGAGTACTAAGGTAAGTATTCCAACTTCGGTTCTTGGTAAAAGCACAGAAAGTGCAGCTGTAACACTACCCCCTACTACTATTGGCTCAAATAAGGAAGTAAAGACATTAGGCAGTAATCAAAATAATATTTTCAAAATTCTTATAGGAGTGGGAGGCATTTTTATCGTTTCTTGTGCTATACTTCTTTTTCGGTATTCTAAGGATAGAAAGATCAGTAATGAGTAAAACAAAACAGGACATTTTCATTGCAAATAATTCCATAGAAACTCAAAAATTAGCAGAAAGTTTTGTCAAAAGACTTAAGAGCGGAGATGTGCTCGCTCTTTACGGCAATTTGGGCAGCGGAAAAACCACTTTTGTACAGGGTTTGGCAAAAGGACTTGGTATTAAAAAAAGAATAATATCGCCAACCTTTATTATTGTCAGAGAATATAATTTCAAATCTCAAGCCTCAGCCCTTCGGCTTATCTCAAGGCAAGAACTCAAAAATACAAATCAAAATTCAAAATTATTTTATCACGTTGATCTATACAGAGTGGAAAGTGAAAAAGAAGTTCGGGAACTGGGGATTGAAGAAATAGTTAAAGGTAAAGATATTGTTGCGATTGAATGGGCGGAAAAGATGCAAAGTCTCTTGCCAAAAAAAAGATGGGATGTAAGATTCGAGGATCTGGAAGGGAATAAAAGAAAAATAATAATCGATCAAAAATTATGAAAAGTAATATAGAACAAGCAATAAGAATATTAAAACAGGGCGGCATAGCGGTTTTTCCATCTGACACGACCTTTGTTGTTAGTTGCAGAATGGATGATAGTAAAGCAGTAAAAAAGTTGTTCAAGATTAAAAAAAGATCAAAAAACAAAGCAGTCTTGGTTTTAGCTGATAGTCTTAAAATGGTACAGGAATATACATGGCCGATTGATGAAGATATTAGAAAAAACCTTATTAAAAAATTCTGGCCGGGACCTTTAACGATTGTATTAAAAGCCAATTTAAGAAAAGTAGGCCCATTAGTAAGAGGAGGAAAGAGGACATTGGGAATAAGAATTCCGCGTCATAAGACTGCATTGCTTTTAGTAAAAGAGGTTGGAGTTCCTCTTTTGGGGCCTTCTGCAAATTTTCAGGGAGAAAAAACGCCTTTTAAGATTGAGGATTTAAATCCCGATTTAATTTCGCAGGTGGATCTTCTTTTATCGGGGAATACAGGGAGTTATAAAAAACCTTCTACGATTATTGACTGTTCAGTTGTGCCTTGGAAAATCTTAAGGAGAGGAGCAATAAAGTTAGATTTATGAATTAAGATTTAAGAATTATGAATATATTAGTCATTGATACTTCGGATTCTAAAAATATTAGAGTTGGAATTAAAATCAACGGTAAATCAAAATATATTAGCTCCAAAGCTAGGGTTTTAAAAGCACAGGCAGTACTGCCTCTCATGGAGAAAGTTCTAAAAGCTAATAACATTAACTTATTGGATATAAACAAAATAAAAGTAAATACCGGACCCGGGTCTTTTACGGGACTTCGAGTGGGAATTTCAATTGCCAATGCCCTAGGGTTTTTTCTAAAAATTCCTATCAATGGAAAAAAAGTTGGAGAATTGGCTGCTCCAAAGTACAAATGATATACTAATAAAGATGAAAGAATTTTTTCACCATCTTTTTATACCGCGGAAATCCAATAATTACAAAGCAAAACTGCTGCATCACACAACATTGCTTTTGTTTATAGCATTTTTTATCATAGGGGGTTTACTACTGAATTTAACAAAAACCAAATACCCCTCTGTGCTTGGTATCTCAACAGATATGACTTCCGAGCAATTACTAACACTACTAAACCAAAAAAGACAAGAAAATGGGCTTCCTCTTTTATCGTTTAGCCCAGAACTCGCTGCAGCAGCTAAGAATAAAGCTAATGATATGCTTTTTAAAAATTACTGGGCTCATAATTCGCCTGATGGAAAAACTCCCTGGGAGTTCTTTAAAGAAGCAGGGTACAGCTATGTTTATGCGGGAGAAAATTTAGCAAGGGGGTTTAATACGAGTTTTGATGTTACAAATGCCTGGATGGCAAGCCCAACTCACCGAGCAAATATGCTGTCCTCAAATTATTCAGATGTTGGTTTTGCAGTTGTTACGGGTAATTTGAGTGGAGAAGAAACTGTTCTTGTGGTAGAAGAGTTTGGAGATAGAGCCTTAGCGGCTTTGCCTCCACAAGCTGAAAGCAGATCGTTATCTAGTAGCTCAAATAATCCTCAGGAAATTACGTTAGAAAAAGCAGTAGCCGCAAATCCAAACAGATCTGTTCAGTCTTCCTTTAAAGCAAGTCCTCCCTCTGGGGTTCAAAACTTTCCGCTTATCGATAGTTTGCATCTGACTACAAATATAGGAACATTTATTGTTTTAATGTTTATATTGACTTTGATATCCGAAACAATAATCTTGGAAAGGCGAAAAATTGTAAGTTTTGCAGAGCATAATCCGGATCATATATTCTTTTTGATATCCGTACTTTTGATTATTGTTATTTTAGGCAGAGGAGTAATATTGTAGTGAATATTAAAAGTAAAAATGGCGATTTAGAATATTATATCTCTCTTATATTTATACTTTCTCTTGGTTTATTTTTTATTATTTTAGCAGCTCCAAATAAAAATCTTCAGTTAATTTTAGTTCTTCTTACTACCTTTTTTTACATACTTTTTGGAGTAGTCCATCATTTGATAAACCATGACTTAAGCATAAGGGTTATGGTACAATACGTAATCATTGGCGTTTTGGGCGTCACAGTTATTTTCTTCTTTTTAAAAGGGGGACTTGGAATATGAAAGGAGTAATTTTAGCAGGAGGTCTTGCCACAAGACTTAGGCCGTTAACCCAGGTTACAAATAAACATTTGCTTCCCGTATTTAATAAACCAATGATTTTTTATCCGCTTGAGGCTATGCAGCGGGCAGGAATTAAAGAAGTTCTTCTAATTAGTTCTCCGGATCATTCCGGACACTTCGCAAACCTTTTGGGTTCAGGTGAGGAATTTGATTTGAGGATTTACTATGCTGTTCAAATAAATCCAAAAGGCGGAATTGCGGATGGAATTTCATATGCCAAAGAATTTGCAAAAGGCGAAAAGATATTAGTAATTTTGGGAGATAATATTTTTAGCACCGATCTTAAAAAAACGATTCAAAAGTTTGAGAAAAAAGAAAAAGGAGCAATTATTTATGGAGTTAGGATGCCTACTGAGTCTCGTCAGTACGGAGTGATAGAAATGGACGATGATGGAATAGTTCTGTCAATTGAGGAAAAACCCGATCATCCTAAATCAGACATTGCCCAGACAGGTGTGTACATGTATGACGAGAGAGTATTCGATTTCATATCAAAGCTTAAACCCTCTGCAAGGGATGAACTTGAGGTTACAGATTTAAACAATATTTATCTTGAGGAAGGAACTCTCCAATGCGAACTTTTAGATTGGTGGATCGATGCAGGAACATCATACGATGAGCTATTGCGAGCAAATAATATGGTTGCAGAAAAAGTAAGAAATAACGAATTATAATGGATAAATGGAGAACAATTTCTCAAAATATTATTTTTTCCCAAAAATTTTTTGATGTCATAGAGCAGAATATTTTATTGCCCAATGGAGGGAAACGAAAATATAGCATAGTTAAAAGAAGTCCTATATCAGTTGTTTTTCCTTTCTCGGATAAGCCTGAGCTTTACTTAATTAGTCAATTTCGATACCTGTTTAATAAAAAGATTCTCGAAGCAGTTGGGGGACATATTGATGATGGGGAAACGCCTCTTGAGGCAGCAAAAAGAGAATTGAAGGAAGAAACAGGATTAATAGCGTCAAGCTGGAAGGAGATTTTAGAAGTTGAAACATCAGCAAGTGTAATAAAATCTAGCGTCCATATGTTCTTGGCAAAAGGACTTATGGTTGATAAACCAAATCCAGAAGAAGGAGAGGAGATTAAATTAGTTAAAATGTCTATTGAAAATGCTATTAAAAAAATTATGGATGGTGAAATTAAGACAGCCTCAACCATTATTGGAGTTTTTTTACTTGATAAATTAAATAAGGAAGGGAGATTATGAAATTACTCGTTACAGGCGGTGCTGGATTTATTGGCTCAAATTTTATTCGATATTGGATCAAAAATCATCCGGACGATGAAATAGTAAATTTTGACAAACTTACTTATGCCGGGAATCTGGAAAATCTAAAAGACATAGAAAAAAATCAAAATTATAGTTTTTTTCATGGAGACATAAGCAACACAGAGCAGGTAACAAATGCAATGGATGGGGTCGGGACAGTAGTAAATTTTGCAGCAGAGACCCATGTAGACCGGTCAATACTCAAACCAGCTCCGTTTGTTATGACAAATATAGTAGGAACCCAAGTTCTTCTGGATTGCGCTTTAAAGTTTAAAATAAAAAGATTTATGCATATTTCAACAGATGAAGTGTTTGGAAGCCTAAAGCTTGAAGATAAGAGTAAATTTAATGAACGAACAAATTATAACCCCACAAGTCCATATTCAGCCAGCAAAGCCGGATCAGACCACTTAGTAAGAAGTTATTACTTTACTTATGGTTTGCCAATAAATATTTCAAACTGCTCCAACAATTTTGGACCCTATCAATTTCCGGAAAAACTAATCTCTCTTGCTATAACAAATATTTTGGAAGGAAAAAAAGTTCCGATTTACGGGGATGGATTATATATTAGAGATTGGCTATACGTTGAGGATCATTGCAGGGCAATTGATCTTATTCTTCAAAAAGGAAAAATCGGAGAAACTTATTGCATAGGAGGATTAACCGAAGATATAAATAATTTGTCAGTTATTAAGAAAATTTTAAATATACTGGGTAAAGATGAAAGTTTTATTGAATATGTGAAGGATAGGCCTGGACACGATAGAAAGTATTCTATCGACTGGTCAAAAATCAAAAATGAATTGGGGTGGAACCCTCTTCATAGTTTTGACGAATGGCTAGATTATACGATAAATTGGTATAAAGAAAATCAGAATTGGTCCAAGAGTGTAAAAAATAAAGATTATCTTAAATATTACAAAGAGCAATATGGAAGTATATGAAAATTTTAGCTACCGGATTATCTGGTCTTGTAGGTTCACGAATTCAAGAGCTTTCAAAAGATAAATATCAATTCGAAAATCTAAGCCTAGATACGGGTGTTGACATTACCGATTCTGAGAAAATTTTTTCTTTAATAACTTCTTCACATGCTTCTTTGGTTTTGCACCTGGCTGCAAAAACGGATGTTGATAGTTGTCAGAAAGACATGAGTCAGGGCACAAACGGACAAGCGTGGAAAATTAATGTTGAGGGAACAAAGAATGTAATTAATGCGTGTTCAAGATCAGGAAAAAAACTTATTTATGTTTCCACAGATTTTGTATTTGATGGGAAAAAAGAGAAACCATATAGCGAAGAGGATAGCCCCAACCCTGTTAATTGGTATGGTCAGACAAAGTATGAAGGAGAAAAATTGGTTACGAGCTCGTCTTTATCGTGGGTGATTTTAAGACTTGCCTATCCATATAGAGCAAATTTTCAAAAAAGAGATTTTGTACGAGCCTTAATAGACAGATTAAAAGATGGAGAAAAAGTGAGTTTAATAACCGATCACATAATGACACCAACGTTTATAGATGACTTATCCTATGCGTTAGAGAAGATTGTTAATAAGGAATCGTTAGAAATTTTTCATGCCATAGGTAGCCAGTTTGTAAGCCCTTTTGAGGCAGGAGTAATTATAGCTAATATTTTTGGTTTCGATAAAAATCTACTCCAAAAAACAACTCGTGAAGAGTTTTTTAAAAACCGTGCCCCAAGACCCTTCAATCTTGCTTTAGAAAATGATAAAATACAAAAATTAGGAATAAGAATGAAAAGTTTTGAAGAAGGGGTTTTAAGAATAAGAAAACAGCTTAACTTATGAAAATAACTTTTATTGGGCACGGATATGTTGGTCTTGTAACGGCTTCTGTCTTTGCCGATTTGGGGAATACGGTATGGGTAATAGGGCATACAAAAGAGAAGATAGAAAATTTAAAAAAAGGGATTATCCCGATTTATGAGCCGGGACTTAAGGAGATCGTTAAAAGAAATGTCAAAGCAAAAAGAATATTTTTTACTCTCGATTATAAAGATGCAGTACCGGAATCTTCAGCAGTTTTCATAGCGGTTGGAACTCCCCCAAAAGAAAATGGAGAAGCGGACCTTTCTTCCATTTTTGAAGTGGCAAAAAAAATTGCACCATATTTAAATGGATATACGGTTGTTGCTACAAAGAGTACAGTTCCTGTTGGCACCAATCAAAAAATAAAGGAAATTATTAACCAATACAAAGAGCAAAAAGCAGATTTTGACATAGCATCGGTTCCAGAATTTTTGAGAGAAGGACAGGCAATTTCCGACACTCAATCACCGGATAGAGTTGTAATTGGGACAGATTCAAAAAAAGCGGAAGATCTTTTAGTTGAACTTCACAAGCCGATAGACGGAAAATATGTACTGACAAGTATAGAAACTGCCGAAATGATTAAATATGCCGCAAATGCTTTTTTAGCAACGAAGATTTCATTTGCAAATTCAATTGCAAGCCTAAGCGAGCTAACCGGAGCAGACGGACTTAGAGTTCTTGAGGCTGTTGGTTTTGATAAAAGAATCGGCTCAAATTTTCTTTCTCCCGGAGCGGGATTTGGAGGAAGCTGTCTTCCCAAAGATATAAAAGCCTTACTTAATATCGCAAAAACAAAGGATTACGACTTCGGTCTATTAAAAGAAGTAGATAGGGTAAATAATCAGGCAATGAAGGGGATAGTTAGTAAATCAAAACTGCTTCTTGAGGGAAGTTTAGAAAATAAAACTATTGCAGTTTTGGGATTATCGTTTAAGCCAGACACAGATGATATGAGAGATGCGCCTTCTGTCGCAATTATCAATTCTCTGATTAGGGCAGGAGCCAAGATAAAAGCATACGATCCGCAAGCCCTGGAAAACGCAGGAAAAATGTTAAAAGGAATAACCTTTTCTAAAGATTGCTACCAAGCCGTAGAAGATGCCGATTTATTGATAATACTGACAGAATGGAATGAATTTAAACAACTAGACCTTTTAGAAATAAAGAAGCTTATGAGAAAACCAAACATTGTTGACGGAAGAAACATTTATGATCCCAAAAAAGCAAGAGAAATGGGTTTTATTTATCTGGGCGTTGGAAGATGAAGAATATTCTAATAACAGGGATCTCCGGTTTTGCAGGCAGTTTTCTTTCTGAATACCTTGTATTACAAAATAAAGGCAGAATTACAGGAACTTATCTTGAAGAGCAGAGTTTAAAAAATGTAGAAAAAATAAAAACAAGGATTAATTTGTTCAAACTTAATTTAACGAATGAAAAAAAAGTTTTGAATATTGTAAAAGAAGTTAAGCCTGACTTTATTTTCCATCTTGCGGCTTTGACTTCTCCGAAGACAAGTTTTGATAATCCGTTTAAAACTATTCAAAATAATGTTGAAGCACAACTTAATCTTTTGGAAGCGGTTAGAAAGCTGGATCTCCTAAATACTCGAATATTGATTGCTTCTTCTGCCGAAGTTTATGGAATTGTCGAAAAAAAAGATCTGCCAATTGATGAGGATACAAAATTGATGCCCGCAAGTCCTTACGCAGTTTCAAAGATAACTCAAGATTTTTTAGCGCTGCAATATTTTCTATCTTATAATATTAAAATTATCAGGATCCGTCCGTTTAATCACATAGGTCCTAGACAATCGCCTAATTTTGTTGTTTCCGCTTTTGCAAAAAAAATTGCAGAGATTGAGAAGAGCAAAACAGATAATATATTGTATGTGGGGAATTTAGACAGTAAAAGAGATTTTACAGATGTTAGAGATATGGTTGAGGCATACAGTCTTGTAGTTGAGAAATGCAGGTGGGGAGAAGTTTATAATATTGGCTCCGGTAAATCTTATACGATTTCTGAGATTCTTGATAAAATGCTATCGTTGTCAAAAACGAAAATAAAAGTAAGAGCGGATGAATCGTTACTTCGGCCAAGCGATAATCCGGATCTTATTTGTGACAGAAGTAAATTTACAAATCGTACAGGTTGGGAGCCAAAAATACCCATAGATAAAACTTTAAAAGATACCCTAGACTATTGGAGGAATATAATTTAAAATCTAAGTTATGGCAAAAAAGGCGTTAATAACCGGAATAACCGGACAGGATGGATCCTATCTTGCGGAGTCCCTGCTTAAAAAAGGATACAAAGTATACGGATTAACCCGAAGAACCAGTACTATAAATTTTGAAAGAATAAAAGAAATCGAAGATAAAATTGAGCTTATTCAAGGAGATCTTTTGGATCAGAGCTCTCTTGCCTCAGCTCTTTTGGAAGCACAACCCGATGAGGTTTATAACTTGGCAGCACAGTCTTACGTTAAAACCTCTTGGAACCAGCCTGTTTTAACGGGTGAGTTCACCGCCTTGGGAGTCACACGAATTTTAGAAGCAATAAGGACAGTAAATCCAAAAATTAAATTTTATCAAGCATCTTCATCTGAAATGTTTGGTAAGGTTACAGAAACACCTCAAAAAGAAACAACAAGATTTCATCCGCGAAGTCCTTATGGAGTTGCCAAAGTTTACGGCCATTATATAACTGTAAACTATAGAGAAAGTTACGGAATTTTTGCTTGTTCTGGAATGCTCTTTAACCACGAGTCCCCGAGAAGAGGACTAGAGTTTGTGACGCGTAAAATAAGTTATGCGGTTGCCAGAATTAGTCTTGGGAAACAGAAAAAATTAGAGCTTGGCGATCTTTCACCAAAAAGAGATTGGGGATTTGCAGGAGATTATGTTGAAGCAATTTGGTTAATGCTTCAGCAAAAAAGTCCGGACGATTATGTAGTAGCAACAGGAAAAAATCATAGCGTTAGAGAATTTGTAGAGTTTGCATTCAACTGCGTTGGAATTTCCGATTGGCAAAAGTACGTCGTCTCGAATATGGAAGATCATATGCGTCCGGCAGAAGTCGATTATTTGATTGGAGATGCAAGCAAGGCGAAGAGAACATTGGGCTGGAGACCAAGGACAAGTTTTAAACAGTTGGTAGAAATGATGGTAAAAGCAGACATTAAGAGAGAAAGCAGAACAAAATAGTTTATGCCAACAGCACTCGTTGCCGGAGGAGCAGGGTTTATAGGTTCAAATCTTTGCGAAAGACTGCTCGATAAGAATTATAGAGTAATCTGTATAGACAATTTAATTACAGGAAATAAAGAAAACATAGATGATTTTACTAAAAATAAAAACTTTAGTTTTATAAATTTAGACCTTACAGACCCTTCTTTTCAAAATACAAAACTGCCTAAAATGGATTATATTTTCCATCTTGCCTCACCAGCCTCGCCAAATAAAAAAAGTCCAAGAAGTTATATAAATTTTCCAATAGAAACACTTCTGGTAAATTCGCTGGGCACCTATAATCTTTTAGAAATAGCTAAAAAATTTAACGCTAAATTTCTTTACGCCTCGTCTTCAGAAATATATGGAAATCCAAAAATTTCACCTCAGAAGGAAGATTATTTTGGTAATGTAAATCCTGTTGGAATACGATCAGTTTATGATGAGGGAAAACGTTTTGGAGAATCAATTACAATATCTTATTTTAGAAAATTTAATACAGATACTCGAATAATAAGAATATTTAATACTTACGGTCCTAAAATGAGAGCAGATGATGGAAGAGTAATATCAAACTTTATAAATCAGGCAATTTCAAATATGCCCTTAACAGTTTATGGTGACGGAAGCCAAACGAGAAGTATATGCTATATAGATGATTTGGTTGAAGGCTTAATTAAAACAATTGTTTCCGATAAGACAAAAGGAGAAGTGCTAAATCTGGGAAGTCCAAATGAAAAAACGATACTTGACCTTGCAGATATTATAAAAAAAATGACGAATTCTTCTTCAAAAATAATATTTGAACCTCTGCCCGAAGATGACCCAAGAGTCAGGAAACCCGATATAGATAAAGCTAAATATCTTATCAACTGGGAGCCGAAAGTAACTATTGACCAAGGTCTTGCAAAAACCATACAATACTTCAAGAGCTTATAAATTCATAATGAAGGTTGTTGTTATTACCCCTACCTACAATGAGAAGGGAAATATAGATAAACTAATTCCCATTTTAGAAAACGAAATTTTTCCCAAGATTAAAAATCACGATATGAATATTTTGGTTGCAGATGATAATTCTCCGGATGGAACCGCAGACGAAGTAAGAAAGCTTATGCAAAAATGGAAGAATGTCGATATCAATTCGGGAGAAAAGCATGGTCTAGGAGCTGCTTACATAAGAGCTATGACTTATGCGGTTGATAAGATGGGAGCAGACGTAATGTTTGAGATGGATGCCGATTTGCAGCATGACCCCGGAAAGATTCCGCAGTTTCTTCAAAAAATAGATGAAGGGTGCGATATGGCAATAGGAAACAGATATAGCGATGGAGGATCAATTCCTAAAAACTGGCCGATGATGAGAAAATTATTTTCGATTATTGCAAATCTTTTTGTCAGAACCGTTTTTATGAAATTCGGAATCCATGACTGGACTGGGGGCTTTAGAGCGCTTAAGAAAGAAGTGTTTTTAAAAGAGAGAGAAGAGCTGACAAATTATAAAGGATACATTTTTCAAATATCTTTTTTGCATAAAGCGATAAGAGACGGATTTAAGATTGGAGAAGTTCCATTCCATTTCTCAGACAGAACCTTAGGAAGGTCTAAAATTGCGCCTATCGGATATATTCTTGAAGTGTTTAAGTTTGTAATTTCTACTCGCATCCGAGAACTTTTTTTGGGAAAGTTTGGAAAGTTTCTGGTAGTTGGAGGAGTAGGGTTTATTATCAACTGGGTGGTATTTAACATACTGCTTTCTCTATTGAACATACGTCCTGAGATTGCAAATTTAGCAGGCGCAGCTCTTGCTATTTTTTCTAATTATAATTTTAACAATTTGTGGACTTTTGGCGAAAGAAAAGCAAATAGCGTTACAAGGTATTTTTTAAAAATGCTTCAGTTCTACGCAACATCATCCTTCGGGGTTATTTTTATTCAAACAGGAACAATATTTGTGTTAGGATCGCTATTCGGTCGCGAGAGCAAACTTTTGATCAATCTCTATTTTGTCATAGGAACAGGACTGCTTCTTATTTGGAACTTTACTATGTATAGCCTTGTTATCTGGAGAAAAAAACCCCACAAGTGAAAAAGAATTTTCAATTTTCAATTTTCAATTTTCAATTTCTGGCAATTACTGGGATTTTAGTCTTGGCTTCCTTTTTAAGGTTGTATCGAATACAGGATTACATGACATTTTTAGGAGATGAGGGAAGGGATGTTTTGGTGGTCTATAATATCTTACACGGAAAATTAACTCTTCTTGGTCCTACAGCATCTGTTGGAGGATTCTTTTTGGGTCCTATTTACTATTATTTTATGGCGCCCTTTCTATTGATGTTCAATTATAACCCTGTTGGTCCTGCAGTCATGGTTGCTCTTTTTGGTATTGCTACGGTTTATCTTATCTATAAATTCTCATCGGAAATATTTAATTCTCGCGTCGGTTTAATATCTGCACTTTTATATTCAATATCGCCTGTTGTAATTGCATATTCAAGATCTTCCTGGAATCCAAATATCTTTCCCTTCTTCTCTCTTTTAACTCTTTATATTATTTATAAAGCTTTAGTAAAAAACAACGCGAAACTTTTTATTTTAGGCGGAGTATTTTTGGGCGTGTCAATGCAGCTTCATTATTTAGCGTTATTTTTAGGTTTTATAATTGCAGTTTATGTTTTATCGGCTTTTGCAATTAGGTATCTTTTTGAATCTTCAAGAAATATTTCAACTTTAATAAAAAACTACCTGTCTATTTTTTTAGGATTTATAATCGGATTTTCTCCGTTTTTAGCTTTTGAAGTAAGACATGAATTCCCCAATACAATAAGTATTTTTAATTTCATTTTTCACTCAGAAGATACAGGTGGAACAAGATTTTTCGATAATATCTCAAATGTCTTTTTCCGGCTTTTCGGAAGACTAATTACAAATTTCCCGCCTCCTGAACAAGTTGCCATAGGTACTCACCCGAATATTTCAGTCTGGTATTATCTGACTTTACTTCTTGCTGTTATATCTGTTTGCCTTCTTGTGTATAAGTTTGTCCAAGTTTTTCCAGCTTTTGGAAAAAAATTCGAAAAAAAATCAGATTTTCAAAAATTATCGCTCTTGGCTGTTTGGTTGATTCTGGGCGTGGGACTCTTCGGTTTTTATAAAAAACCAATTTACGATTATTATTTTGGTTTTATGCTTCCTCTGCCGTTTATTCTAGTCGGAAATACTTTAGATTTTTTTATGAGAAAGACAAATCTTTTAAAAATTATTTCACTTGTTGTATTTTTATCATTAATTTTAATTAACTTAAGCGGTGTTCCGTTTAGAAATGAACCAAACAGACAGCTTGATCAAGTTAGAAAAATTTCGGAATTTGTTCTAAGTAAGGCAAATAATAAACCATTTAATTTTGCTCTTATAACAGGCGGCAACTCTGATCATGCCTACAGATACTTTTTTACACTTGAAAATAAATCTCCTGTCACAATAGAAAATTTTAAAAATGATTCAGAAAGAAAATCAGTCACAAATCAACTTCTGATAGTTTGTGAACAGGTTCCCTGCCATCCTCTGGGTCATTCTCTCTGGGAAGTTGCAGGGTTCGGCAGAGCAGAAATAGTTGGTGAATGGGACGTCTCTGTCGTCAAAGTCTACAAACTCGCCCATTATAAAGGAAAATAGCTTGAAGGTTTAACTATTTGGGAGATGTTTTATTCATCTTTTTGGTGCTCTAAGAATTCCAGATTCCAACCCATGCTCATTCCTTGATTATTTACTACGAGTTCGCCGACTATTTCACCCTCAGGTGTCACAAGATTTGATCTATTTTCGAATGGCCTATTAGTAGCTACAACACCCATCGATAACTCTGTACGTATCTTTGGGCCTACTCCATCAATAATATAGTTTGGGTAGAGGCTGTGAATTGAAGTTACGTCTTTAGTTTTTACAACATCGGGGAAATCTCTGCGATCAATATTTGACCAATCAAAATAATTAGTAGCAATAATCCTCAATAAATCGCTTAACTCCCCACGCTTAATTAACTGAACCAAAGCAAATTTAACTTTCGTAGTGGGATCGGCCATTGCATCTGCTAAATGAAGTCCGCCCACAACTCCGCCTGAAGGTTGCTGTTTTTCAACTCCAAAACAAAAAACTTGTTGTCCTTCCTGCAGCCCCAGCTCTTTAATAGTTGGCATATTTCTAAATTTAAACTTAACGAATTCAATCCTAGCAAAAACTCGATTCGGTTTCAAGTTCTCAAAATACTCAAATCATTGGGCGGTTGATTGGGTTAAATCCGGTTTTAGAGTTCCATCCCAATAGAAAAACCCCTAGAAGAATCAAGGGGTTTTCTATTGTTTCTTGAAAGTTAATTTTCCACGCCTGTCAAGCAGTCGAGCTCGTCGCAAAGGCGACTCCGCTCCTATCGATAGGACCTTCAAGAAAGATTAACCGCCGATCCTGTACATTCCCGTACCGCAGACCGGACATTTGCCCTTAAGAGCTGGCTTACCGTTTTTCATGGTAACTTTTTGAGCATTTGGATCATCTCTTTTTGCCCTACATTTTACACAATACATTGATGCCATATTATCAAGTTCAAAGTTCAAAGTTCAAAGTTCAAAGTTAATTGAAAATTGAAAATTGAAAATTGAAAATTATTTCTCACCTCCTTTCATCAATAACTTATTCCCGGGATTGTTAACAAATGGTTTTTAAGTAAAAAGGAAAAAACCAATTGGGCAATAAGTATCGCCCCTGTAACAACTCCGGTTTTGGTAATATCGGCAATTAAATAATTATATTTTTGGGGTTCTACCAGAAGAGCTTCGTTTGTTTTTTCTATTTTATTTTCTACTTTTGCGATGGGCTTTTGCTCCAAAGTGGGAACGCTCTGGCTCTTAAGAGAGTAGAGCTGGCGATGAAGATCTGCGATTATTTTTTGTTTCCGCGTTTTCCTCATTGAGATAGAGCCTAGATTACACTATTGACAGGGAGCCTGTCAAGAGGCTAATATAGATGGATATATATGGTACCCAATTTGACCCAAGTTATAGCGGGTGTTTTTTTTATTTGGCTTTTAATCCTCACAATTTTTTTTTGGCAGATGTTTTCCCACTATTCAAGATTGGCAAAGGGCGCAAATAATAAAAATTTAAAGTCAATTCTTGAGGATATTCTCTCCAAAATTGACCTTCACAATAAAGACATAGAGTCCATTAAGAAATACTGTGATAATCTAGAAAGAGATGGACTCCTGCATGTTCAAAAAATCGGGCTTCATAGATTTAATCCTTTTAAAGATACGGGTGGAGATCAAAGTTTTGTACTTTCCCTGGTTGACGGAAGTGATACCGGTATAATTATTTCAGCTCTTTATTCCCGCTCCGGAACAAGATGGTATGCAAAAAGAGTCATAAACGGTAAAGGGGCAGAACACGAACTAACCGACGAAGAAAAAAAAGTTCTAAAAGAGACTAAAAAAGAAAATTAAATGGAAAAAAGAAAATTACTAACAGTTGTCCTAATACTTTTGGTATATATCATATCTTCGGGAATTTCGTATGTTCTTTTTTCAAAGTCTGCTTTTTCGAAGTCAATAATCTCGCCCGTAGAACCCCCAGTTAAAGGGTCAGAGGGTAAATTAGTTTTTGATTCCAATCTTCCAAGAACGGAAAGTTGTCCTTTAAACGGCATTCTATATTCAAAACAGCAGCGGGATTGGTGGGAAAAACACAGACCTTTGGGAGTTATGGTAGAAAACCATAAAGAGGCAAAGCCGCAATCCGGTCTTTCTTCTGCCGATGTAATTTATGAGGCAGTTGCGGAAGGAGGAATTACAAGATTTCTTGCGATATTTTACTGTCAAGACGGGGGACAAATAGGTCCTATTCGATCGGCAAGGAGTTATTTTATAGATTTTCTTTCGGAATATGGAAACCACCCTTTGTATGTGCATGTGGGAGGAGCAAATCAGCCAGGGCCGGCAGATGCTCTTTCGCAACTTTCTGATTATGGATGGACAGCATATAACGACATAAATCAATTCTCGATAGGTTTCCCTGTTTTTTGGAGAGACTACGACAAACTTGGTCATCCGGTTGCAACAGAGCACACTATGTATTCGACTTCGGAAAAATTATGGGAGTATGCAAAATCATCCCGAGAATTAACCGAAGTTGACAAAAAAGGTACTCTTTGGAGCCGCGGATTTACTCCATATTCATTCAAGGAAGATGCAAGTTCTTCCAAAAGGGGAACGGCTCAATCTATCCATTTAGAATTTTGGTCCTCAATGCCGGACTATTTTGCGGATTGGGCCTACGACCCTGTAACAAATTTATATAAAAGGAGCACGGGAAAAGAGATTCAGACAGACAAGAATACAAACAAGCAGTTGACTTCGAAAAATATTGTAGTATTATTTATGCAGGAAAGAAACGCCAACGACGGGTACGAAAACAATATACATCTTCTGTACAGAACAAAAGGGACAGGGAAAGCAGAGATTTTTATGGACGGAAAACAAATAAAAGGTGCGTGGAGGAAAGACAGCAGAACCGCCAGAATATTACTTTTTGATTCAACAGGAGCTCCGGTTGAATTTAATAGAGGACTTATTTGGTTTGAAATTCTGCCCACGGATGGAGTAGTAACGGTAAAATAATATCATCCCAGGGGCCTATGCTTTCTGATTTAATTACATCAAAATCTCGAGTAAAACTGCTTGGTATATTTCTTGGGAATCCCTCCGAAATGTTCCATGTTAGAGAGTTGGTGCGAAGGACAGGTGATGAAATAAATGCGGTAAGAAGAGAACTTTTGTTTCTTGAAAAAAAAGGCATTTTATCAAAAGAACCAAGAGCAAACAGAATTTATTATTCGCTTTCTAAAAATTACCCCTTTTACTTTGATCTTTTAAGAACCGGCGTAAAAACTGTAGGCCTTGGGAGAGATATTTTAGTAAACAGAGCAAAACTTGGTAAAATAAAATATGCTATGTTTTCCGGTAAATTTGCAAGAAGACTAAAAGTTGAGCCGGATGAGATAAATCTGCTTTTGGTCGGCACAGTTGTTCTTCCGGAGCTAACACTTCTTATAAGAGGGGAAGAGAAGAGATTGAATACCGAAATAAATTATACGGTTATGTCGGAGGAGGAATTCGATTTTAGAAAAAAAAGACGAGATCCTTTTATCCTTTCTATTCTTTCAGGTTCCAGGATCATACTAATTGGTGACGAGGAGAGCATGTTAGAATGAAAGGAAGTCCCCGTTTTTTATTTTTTTCCATAATTCTACTGACTCTGGTTTCTGTTTTTATAAATTTGCCAAATCTTCAGAAAATTTCTCTAGGTCCTGTAAAAAATTTAAATATTGATCCGTCTTCATTTTTAAGAACGCTTAGAATTTCGAAAAATTTAGAATTTAGAAGAGGTCTTGATTTAGAAGGTGGGACATCCATAACTTTTAAAGCAGATATGACCGATGTTTCTGGCAGTCAAAAATCCGATGCTCTAAATTCCGCAAAAACAGTAATTGAGAAAAGAATAAATCTTTTCGGAGTGTCAGAGCCTGTTATTCAAACTGCGACTGTTAACGGAGATTCAAGAATTATTGTAGAACTTCCGGGCGTCACAGATGTTAATCAGGCAATAAATTTAATTGGCACAACTGCGCAACTTTCTTTTTGGGAGCAGGGAGCAACAGAATCTGCAAAAACAGCATCGCCATCGGCTTTTCCTTTGGGAATTACTGAGATATTAGGTCCCGGCGCTGTTAAGACGAGCCTTACCGGAAATGACTTGGAGAGTTCAAGCGTTACGTTTGACCAAAATACCGGAAACCCTCAAGTCCAATTAGTTTTTTCCGGTAAAGGTACCGAAAAATTTGCAGACATTACAAAAAGAAATATTAATAAAATTGTTGCTATAGTTTTAGATGACCAAGTTATAGAGGCTCCCAGAGTTAATCAAGCAATTCTAACGGGGAATGCAGTTATTACAGGAGGCTTTACTCTTGATAAGGCAAAGCTTTTAAGTACAGAGCTTAATGCAGGAGCACTACCCGTTCCTCTTTCGGTTTTAGAACAGCGGGTTATCGGACCGACTCTTGGAATAGAGTCGCTTAGAAAAAGTTTTTTGGCAGGAGTTATCGGGTTTTTAATAATAGTAGTTTTTATGAGCATTCTCTACGGCAGATTAGGTATTATTGCAAGCATTGCGCTGGTTATTTACGCACTTTTAGTATTATCTATATTTAAAATCAGTAACCTTAGTCCTTATGGAATAACTTTGACACTTTCAGGAATAGCCGGTTTTATTCTTTCAATCGGAATGGCAGTTGATGCGAATATTTTAATTTTCGAAAGAATAAAAGAGGAAAAAAGACTTGGGAAAAAACAGGAAGAGTCAATTGAAATTGGATTCTCCAGAGCTTGGCCTTCTATAAGAGACTCAAATATCTCAACTCTTATTACAAGTGCAATTCTTTATGAATTTGGGACAGGAGTCGTTAAGGGATTTGCTTTGGTTTTGGCAATCGGAGTCTTAGTTTCGATGTTTTCGGCAATTGTTGTGACCCGAACATTTTTACGATTTTTCTATGAAAAATAAAACACTGGATGTCATTGGTAAAAAGAATTTGTATTTTGCTCTGTCTTTGATAGTTGTTATTCCAGGACTGATTGCACTTTTACTTTTTGGACTTAATTTATCAATAGATTTTACAGGAGGGTCAAGGTTAACTGTTTCTTTTCCTCAAAAAGTAGAAAAAACTACTTCTGAAAAAATTAAAAACATACTAGTTAAAGAGAATCTTAAAGTTTCAACAGTAGAAATCTCCGGCAAATCGATTCTTATCAGAACAAGCCCGATTAATCAGGAGCAAAATACGAAGTTTATCAGTACTCTTTCTAAAGAATTTAAGACCGCAAAAGAAACTCAGTTTGAAACCATAGGCCCTACAATTGGAGCTGAGACAACTGCCAATGCTATAAAAGCTGTACTTCTTGCATCAGTGCTCATTATTCTTTACATAACTTGGTCTTTTAGAAAAGTTCCTAAGCCTGCAAGCAGCTTAAGATTTGGAGTGAGTGCAATAGTTGCTTTGATTCACGATGTATTAGTTGTTGTTGGGATTTTTGCAATCTTAGGCCACTTTTTTGGAGTAGAAATTGACTCGCTTTTTGTAACAGCACTTCTTACGGTTATTGGTTTTTCTGTTCACGATACAATTGTTGTTTTTGACAGGATTAGAGAAAATCTTAGAAAATCTCAGGGCTCCTTCCCCCAAATCGTTAACGATTCTATTCTTCAAACTCTTGATAGATCGCTAAATACCTCTTTAACCGTACTTCTTGTTCTTTTTGCGCTTCTTCTTTTTGGAGGAGAAACAATAAAATGGTTTGTGGTGGCTCTTCTTATTGGAGTAACTTCGGGAACTTATTCTTCAATCTTCAACGCTTCTCCGATTCTAGTTGTCTGGCAGGAGTGGAGCGAGAAGAGAAAAAAGGTATAGCTTATACTTATCATTCTAGCACGTCATTGCTAATTGGTTTCCATTCTGCAATAGGGGCTACTTCCAAAAAGCCTGCTTCACCATCTTTCTTAGGGATTAGGTTATTGATTTTTTCGTATGATTTTGTGGGACAAATCCAAATTGTAAGTTTTGGAAATGGACCATGAAAATATTTATATATAAATCTGCCTAATGTTGAATATTTTTTAATTGACCATATGACAAGAGCTTCTTCATTTTCCTTTAATCTTCTCAGTCTAAGTGCTTCCCAAAGGTGAACAAAATCAGCCTTATTTGTAATTGCGTAAGTCAAATTGGTCTTAGAGATTCTACATTTAACCACAATTGTTGCATAAGGTTTCAGTATTGATGCGTTTTTTATTTTTCCCTCTTGAACAGTTCCAATTGGATGAAATTCAACCAATTTACATACTTCGCCTTCTATTTTTTGAAAATCTTTATCTTTAATTAACATCAGCTCAATTGTCTATTGATCCTTCAATCTTACCAAACCCACAGCAAGGGCGAATTTAAGAAATACTCTGTCCTCTGAACATTGTTTATAAATATACTGTTTTGCCAGTTTCCTGCTATAAATTTGAGAAATTATTGCAACTATAAATATAATTGGTGATATTCTCCAATCTAGAAATAAGACTATAAACATTGCTACAAAGCCAATTACAGAAATGTTTTGAATCATTCTGAGTTTAAAACTATATCCTTTGTTCATTTGATTGAGATAAAGAAATAATTGAGCGTCGTTGAGTAGCAATTCTATTTTTCCCGAAGCAATTTTTTCCCTAATCTTATCAATTTCTTCATAGTCCATGTTGTTATACTTTTCGCTTTGTATTTCAGGCAATTTTGTCATCTTTAATTATTCTAACAAACGGAATATATATTGTGAAGGGGAATAAATTTTCTAAGCTAGGTTGCAAAAGCATGTTGGTGTTTCATATAATAAGTACCAACATAGTTGCTTAATGTCTAGAGATACAGAGTATTAAAATAGATAAGTAAAAAAGGGGGCCCAGGAAAGCCCTAGTCCCCCAAAGTTATTTATATTTAACCATCCTTGACTATATTTGTCAATATGTGCTAGGAAAAAAAAATGGAATCGCTAGAATCGCTAACTGAAAGGTGAAACAACCTCTCAAATTAAAATTTTCTCCCCCCTTTGATATAATTATCTTAATTTTTGTATATGTTTTCGAATAAGTATAAAAACAGACAGTATTATAAAAAAGAAGTCCCAATAGGATTTCTTTCTTTAATTTATACGATTATAAATCATAAAATGTTTGAGAAAGATGTCCTTCTTAGGAAATCTTTATTTACTCTGTATTCTGATTATTTAACTATATTTATATGTGCAAGAAAGGTTTTTACATCAATTGAACTTAAAGATAACTATGAAATCTCCATTGACGGTACATCATATTATTTCTTTCTTAGAATTTATTACGATTCTCTTGCTGTCGTATTGCATCTTTTAATGAGGAAATTATATCCTACAAGTATAACGTGGCCACCTACTAAATCATTCAACTCTTTTGTCAAATGGCTTTCAGAAAGTAGTAATTCAGAAATCTCTAGAATCTTTAAAGATTTTAATCAATACAAGTATCTTGATGTGTTTATTAAAGCAAGAGAAATAAGAAATCAACTAAAGACTCCATCCAGCATCCCACAGAGTAGAAGACTTGTTCATGAAAAAATGAATACCGATATAAATATCGAGACTCTAAAAAAAGATATTGTAGATACTTTATTTAGTTTATTGAGTATGTCGGATTACCTTGGAAATTATTTCTTAAGAAATCTTAAAGAATTGAAATCTTTAAAAAGAATTGACTACGATCAAGATCAGTATCCGGTCGCTTTCCTTCATTCTGAAGAAAGAAAAATATATATTTGGTTCACTTCCTGACAATCGCTGCTTGGAAGTTGAAGCAGGTCCGCTACCTATCCTTTAAGACATAATATGTTGCCTTTCCTTTTCCTTTTCTTTCAATTAAACTCATTTTCATCAATTTTTGAAAATCCAAAGCTCGAGTTGCCTTTGCTCGGTCAGTAAGCTTAGAATAATCACGGTCTGCAATAAATCCCTTTTCTTTTATAAATTCAAGTATTTTTAAATGGTGAGACTGTAGCTGAGTTTCCGGGTTTATACCAACTTCTGGGAGAAGTTTTTGTATTCTTAAGAGTTCATCGATAATTCCTTCGATAAAATATTCAAGCCAAAGAGTAAAATCTATTCTTTCCACCAAATCATAGTAATTACCAAATTCTCCGACAGTTTGAAAATAGCGAGCAACATTTTTATTGTAATAATTTTCAAAGCTAAATAAGTTAAAGGTGTTAAGTCCCATTTCTGCCAGTAGCACTTTTGTGGCAAGGCGGGTTGTTCTTCCATCCCCGTCCATAAAAGGATGAATGATAACCATTTGTTTATGAAATATACCGGCAATAATAAGAGGATCTATTTTATTTCTATTATTATTTACAAACTCAACTAGGTCTTTCATAAGTGGTTTTACATCTTTTGCATCAGGGGGTAAATATACTACTTTTCTGGTTTGTGGATCATTAACCATTACAGGTTTTTCTCGTAATTTTCCTGATTCAAATTTTGGCAAAAGTCCGATAGTTATTTGTTTCTGAATTTTTAAGATTAGATCAAGGGACAATTTTACTTCCTCTTCTTCAAGTTTTTTATTTAAGTTTTGGAGCGCTTGATTATAATTTAGTACCTCTTTTTCGGTTTCTATAATATGGGCAGGTTTGGATTTGAGAATCTTTTTTACCTCGGTTAAAGGAAGAGGATTGCCCTCAATACTTGTTGAAGCGAAGGTTGAGATTGCTCTTGCAACTTTCTCGAACTCTAACAAAATTACCTGAGAGAATCGTTTATTATTTAACTCATTTATTAAAGCGTTGATCCTCTTGATATTTGCTAAAAGACGATCTGTAATTACATATCGAGTCTGGAGCATATAGACGTATTATAGACGAATATTAGACGATTTTCAATGGGTAAAACTATGAATCGTTGTCTAAATTAAAGACTCCTTAACAATTTTGCTTACCAATCTTCCATCTGCTTTGCCTTTTACTTTTGGCATCAGAACTCCCATAACTTTTCCTACGTCTTGTATTGATGTTGCTTCTGTTTGGGCAATTGCTTCCTCAACTAGTTTTTTTATTTCATCTTCGCTCATTTGCTGCGGAAGATAATTTTTCAAAATTCCTAATTCTCTCGTTTCCTTATCAACCAATTCCTGCCGCCCGGCATTTTTAAACTGTTCTATGGAATCGTTATGCTGTTTTGCTTCTTTTTGTATAACAGTAAGGACATCCTCATCAGTCGCTTCATACCCTGCTCCGCCTTTTTGAATTTCGTAATAATTAATTGCCGACAAAACCATTCTCAAGACAGACGTTTTTAATTCATTTTTTGCCAGCATCGATTGTTTCAGCTCTTCTTGTAAATCTTTCTTTTGCATATGTGAATTATACTTTATCCTTCGTTTCTTGCAAACTGACCTGTTTCTTTTGATTTATTAAACATTAAAATAAAGAAGAAAAGAGCAAGAATGAAATAGAAAATATTTTCTCCAAAGGAAATTAGAATGTAGTTCCAATTAGTTGCGGTATTTGAGACATTTGCTCGTGCTGCCTCAAATATAAATGTAGGTGGGAGAGCATATGCTATTTTCTGCATGAAATCAGGAAGTATACGTACTGGAAAGAATACAGCAGTGAGCGGCTGAAATATAAATATTATTCCCCATGCTAAAGCTTGAATTCTTGTTCCATATCTAAATATCAATCCTAATATTATAATTCCTATCGACCAAGAAAATATTGTAAGATTAATAAAAAATAAAAGAAGATTTATTATTCCAAGCTGCAGGATATCAAATTTAAATACGAAGTGAGAAATAGCGCCTACCAAAGCTACAATAAGGATTGCTTTTACTGCGCCGGCTATTATTTCGGCTATCATGTATTCCATGAAGCTTAATGGTGCGACAAACATATTGCTTAAATTTCTTGACCAAATATTCCAAAGGCTCCCAAGAGAAATTGAATATTGTGTAACTCTTATGATTTCCCAAAGTATCATTCCAACCAAAATAAAATGCGCAGCCTGCGGATTATTTGAACCAGTCAAATAAAGCGAGACAAAACCAAATACAACAATATTGACGACCGAGAAATAAAATAGATCAACTATAACTTCTAGCGAATGTTTAGTTATGTAGAACTCTTGGAGTAGAATTGCTTTAATTACTTGAAATGACATTTTCCCCCTTTCTTGCGATATGTAAAAAGAAATCTTCAAGCGTCGGTTTTTGAACTTCTATGTCAGTTATCCATAGAGCAGTTTTGCTTATTCCAAAAATTACGCTAGGTATTAGTTTTTCCTCAATAGCTATTTTTACAGTATATTTATTGGAAAATTCATATTTTAATTTTTGATTTTTTAAATATTTTTCCATTTCTTCTTTTTTGCCGTCAAACGTAAGCTTTAGAGCCGACGTTTTGATTTGTTTCGTAAGATTAAGGGGAGTATCTTCTGCCACAATTTTTCCGTGATCCAAAAAAATTATCTTATCGCAAACTCTAGTAATCTCATCCATATTATGACTTGTATATAAAAGTGTAATTTTTCTTGATTTTTTAAGTTCTTCTATAAAATACAATGTTTTATCAACTACATCAGGATCCAAAGATGCAGTAGGTTCATCCATAAGTATAATTTCGGGATCATTTATAAGAGCTTTTATAAGATTAATTTTTGTTTTCTGTCCTGCCGATAAATCCCAATAGCGTTGTTTAAGAAGTGATTCGCCTTCAAAATAATTTATGAATTCCATTATTTTTGTTTTTGGACTTTTCACCTTATAAAGATGCGCAAAAACTAATAAATTTTCCCACACGGTAATTCTTCCCTGAAGAGTGTTAAAAGCAGATGCAAAATTAATTCTTTGTAAGCATTCTTTTTTATGTTTGTTAAAATCTTTGCCAAAAAATTTAATTGTGCCCGCTGTGGGAGAAGTAATCCCCAAAAGTATTTGAATCGTGGTAGTTTTTCCAGCACCATTTGGTCCAAGAAAACCAACCGCTTCGCCCTCATTTACAAAAAAAGAAATATTATCTACGGCGGTAAAATGATCATATTTTTTTGTGAGATTTTTGACTTCCAAGACTTTATTCATTTAATTCTTTAGTTCTCTTTATCAAATACTCTTTTGTATTTTTAGACAAATCCTCGTCGACTTCTTCAAATAGTTTTTGGAGGATTTCTCCAACTTTAGGTCCAGGTTTAATTCCCAAAATTTTCATTACATCATTCCCATCAATTTCAAGATCATTAATCGAAAACGGAGCAGGCGAGAGCTGTTCTTCGACCCTCTTTTTAAAAAGTTTAAGTCTCCAACTCTCGGCAGTCTGTGTGCCTCCTCCGAGTCTGTCTCCGATTCGAAGGTCCATCATATCTTTTACGCTTTCAACTCCAACGCGGCGAATAAATCGTCTGATCGCCGCATCTGTTATTTTTTCATCAACGGTAAACATGTGCCAACGAATAAGATTAACAATCTTCTCTCTGTCTTTTTTGGAAAACTTAAGTCTGTCGCATATTTCTCTGGCAATTTTTGCTCCGGCAATTTCATGGTTATGAAATATTATCAGCCCTTTTTCATCATTTGATGCAGCCTTGGGTTTGCCGACATCATGAAGAAGAGTAGCTAAACGAACGATAGGATCAATTGATGGACAGAATTTTAAAGACAAAACATTATGGGTAAAAACATCGGAAGTATGATGTCTGCCGGGGCGAACCTGCGAAACTTCAACGCCATCGAGAAGCTCAGGTAAAATGTATTTCATAAGACCGCTGTTTTTAAGGAGCATGATTCCCTCATAAGGATAATCGCTTTCAAGAATTCTTAAAAGCTCGTCTTTTATTCTTTCTTTTGAAATTTCATCGATTAGTTTTGAATCATTAACAATTTCATTCCAAGTATTCTCTTCAATTTTAAATAAAAGCGTAGTAGCAAATCTTATAGCACGCATTAGTCTTAAAGCATCTTCTTTAAATCTTTTCTTTGGATCACCGACTGCTTTTATAATTTTATTTTTAATATCCTCCTGCCCTTTGAATGGATCAACAATCTTAAACTCGAAGGGTTTACCCTGAGCGAGCGAAGGGAGTCGAAGGGCAATTGCATTTATTGAAAAGTCGCGTCTTGATAAATCTTCCTCTATAGATTTTCCCCAAGAAACTTTCTTAGGATGTCTTCTGTCTATATATCCATGCTCGGTTCTATATGTTGTTATTTCAATTACCTGCCTCGCCTGACGGCGGTCAAGGCGGGCCTGCTTGTTCTCAAGAGGTATACCGACGGTTCCAAACTGATTGTCATAAAAACCATCAGGAAATAATTTTAATATTTGTTCAGGAGTTGCATTGGTTGTAAAATCCCAGTCTTTAACAATTTTGTTGAGAATTATATCTCGAACACACCCGCCTACAAGATAAGCTTCATATCCCTTCTTTTCAAACCTTTTATAAATATCTAAGATTTCATCTGGAATGATTATATTCATATCTTGCCTCGCTGTGGCGGGGTTTGATATAGTATAGCAGAAGAAATATAGATATGAAAAAATGGAAAATACTCAATAAATCTCACATCTCAAGCCCCAAATCTCAAAATTTAAATAACGAATTGACAAAAGTTCTTCTTGAAAATAGAGGAATTAAAACAAAGAGAGAAATTGAGGAGTTTTTAAATCCTAAGCTTAAGAATATTACGGTTGCAAATGTTGGTATTGATAAAGCGCAGATTAAGAAGGCGATTAAAAGAATAAAAAAGGCGATTTCAGATAATGAACAAATCGTTGTATTCGGTGATTATGATGTTGACGGTATTTGTGGCACAGCTATTCTTTGGGAAGCTTTAAATGAAATGAACGCAAAAGTTATGCCGTATATACCGCATAGAACCGATGAAGGATACGGCCTTTCGAAGAAAGGAATTTCCAATGTCAAATCTCAAATTAATAATGTTAGACTGATAATAACGGTTGACAATGGGATCGTGGCAAGTGAGGCGGTGGAGTACGCAAACAAAAATGGAATTGATGTTATTATTACCGATCATCATGTTCCTTCAAAAAATCTTCCTAAGGCTCATGCTATTTTGCATACAACAAAACTTTGCGGAGCAGGAGTAGCGTACTTGCTCGCGCAAGAAATTTCAAATTTTAAATTTCAAATTTCAAATAAATCCCAAAGTCCAAAAACCAAAATCCAAAATAATCATTTAGAGCTTGTTGCTTTAGCAACTATTGCCGATTTGGTCCCGTTAACCGGAGCAAATAGGGTGTTTGTAAAATTTGGCATTGAGGAGCTAAGAAGAACAAAAAGAATAGGGATTTTGGCGATTGTTAAAGAAGCAGGAATCGATCAGAACCTTATTGATGCTTATGAAATAGGACATATTATTGCGCCCCGTCTTAATGCAATGGGAAGGCTTGAGCATGCTATGGACAGCCTAAGACTTTTATGCACGAAGAATCCAAAAAGAGCTGAGGCGTTGGCTAAAAAACTTGGGAGTACAAATAAAAGAAGACAGGAAATGACTATTGAAACGTTTGAACACGCTAAATCAAAAATCAAAAATCAATCCATTCAGCAAGCTCAGGACAAGAAGTCAAAAATCAAAAGTTTAATTTTTATTGCTCACGAATCTTATCAGCAGGGAGTTATTGGTCTTGTTGCAGGAAGATTAGTTGAGGAATTTTATCGCCCCGCAATAGTTCTTTCTATCGGTGAAAAATATAGTAAAGCATCGGCGAGATCGATTAAGGGCTTTAACATTATAGAGTTTATAAGAGGAGCGTCCAATTTATTAGTTGATGCGGGCGGTCATCCCATGGCGGCAGGATTTACTGTTGAAACAGCAAAGCTTTCTCTTGTGCAAAGAAAGCTTGAACAACTCGTCGAAGAACTTCTTGACGAAGACAAACTGATTCGAAGCGTTCGAATCGATTGTGAACTCGGCTTATCTTTTATAGACAAAAAATTATATGATGTACTCCAAAAGCTTGCTCCGTTTGGCATGGGAAATCCTCAGCCCACATTTATAACTAAAAATATTACTATTGAGGATATGAGATTGGTAGGTGCAGATGGCAAACATTTAAAGCTCAGGGTTTATCAGTCAAAATCACCAGAGCAACTCGATGCTATTGGATTTAACATGGGTGATTTTGCTGGAAAAATCCACACAGGAGATACAATTGACATTATCTATACGATTGAACAAAACGAATGGAATGGCAATAATAGACTCCAGCTTAAGATGAAAGATCTAAGAAAAGATTAAAAAATAATATCAAACTTACCTTCTGCCTCGTCGATACGTCTCTCTTACTGCTTCACCTACTCGTTGAGTAACATCGTCCCATCTAGGAAGACCATTTACAGACATCGAATCCTGTATTGTTCTCTCTACAAAAGCATGAGACACACGGCGGCCTGATCCTATTATTCCACCGGCTCTTCTTGCTATTGCGGCTTGTACGTTACTTGGAGCTTCATACCTATTTAAAATTTCTCCTAATTGCCCCATTGGTCTAACACCGCCAAATAATCTATTTCCCTCTAATTTGTTTCTCATTTTAAACTTACCACCTCCTTTAAAACAAAAACTCCCCTTTTCAATTGAGATTGGGAAGTTGGCTATCTCAAACGCCAAGGCTCCTCTTCTAAATGAAGAGAATTACATACCTGAGTACGTTTGAAGATAAGCTCATATATATCAATGTATATCAAGTACGAGACATCTTGTCAAGGGGGTAAAATTTAGATACAATGTCAAATGTCAAATGTCAAATCTAAAATCTTCAGAAAAAAGAACACTTGCTTTGGAAACCCCTGCAAAGATTGGTAAAAAAGTTTTGCTTGCGGGGTGGATTAAGACCCGCCGAGATCACGGAAAGCTGATTTTTCTCGATTTAAGAGATAGATCCGGAATAGTTCAGTTAGTTGTAAGTCCAAAAGTTTCGCAAAGTGCTTATAAAAAGGGGCAAGATTTAAAACCCGAATATGTCATCAAAGTTGACGGAGTAATTAGGGAAAGACCAGCTGCAACAATAAATAAAACGCTCGTAACCGGAAAAGTTGAAATAGAAGTTGAAAAGATCGAAATTATCTCAAAAGCCCAAAACTTGCCATTTGATATGGGCGCAGAAGAGTTAAATTTGGAATTGCCAACCCTTTTAGATAACAGATCATTAAGCTTGCGCCACCCAAAAATTTCTGCAATTTTTAAAATTCAGCAAACTTTAGCACAGTCTTTTAGAAAAACACTTAGAGAGGAAGACTTTACAGAAATTTTTGTTCCGACTTTTGTGCCTAGTGCAACTGAGGGAGGAGCCGAGGTTTTTTCTGTTGATTACTATAATCATAAAGCTTATCTTGCACAATCTCCTCAGATGTACAAACAGATAATGACCTCAATTTTTGAAAGAGTCTTTACGATTGCCCATGCTTATAGGGCAGAACCATCGGTTACAACCAGACACTTATCCGAATATGTAAGCCTTGATGTGGAATTCGGGTTCATAAATTCTTGGGAAGAGATTATGGAATTGGCGGAAAAAGTTGTTCTGTCTATGACTCAAGATGTTTTAGAAAAAAACCAAAAAGAACTGAAGCTTTTTGGAGTAACTCTTCCCGAGTTTAAAAAATCAATCCCGAGAATAAAGATGAGAGATGCGCAGGAGATTATTTTTAAAAGAACTAAAAGAGATCATCGGAATGAACCGGATCTTGACCCTTTTTCGGAAAAAGAAATCTGCAAATGGGCAAAAGAGCAAACGGGAGCTCCTTTTGTTTTTATAACTCATTACCCGACTAAAAAAAGACCGTTTTATACTATGCCGGACTCAAACGACCCAAATTATACCTTAAGCTTTGACCTTTTAGGAGTAAGCGAAGAGTGGGTTACGGGAGGACAGCGAATAAATGACTACGAAATGCTTCTTGGGAATATCAAAAAATGGGGAAATAAACCGGAAAATTTTGAAATATATCTTCAGTCATTTAGATATGGAATGCCTCCTGAGGGCGGTTTTGCAATGGGACTTGAGCGAATAACAAAAGATATGCTGGGACTTTCAAACATAAGGGAAGCAAGTCTTTTTCCAAGAGACATGGAGCGAGTAGATGAAAGATTTTCTGCAATCGATTAAGCTTTTAATAAAACAAATTTTAAAACCCGACCCATTTTTATTGCCCATCATTCTCGTTGCGGCCCTTTTCTTTTTAGCTGTCTTTGATGTTTATCAAAAAGGAGAAATCATTCTAAAATCAACATTAAATACCCCGATCACAAATTATAAAAGTTCAAGCTACCCTTTTTTAAAAAATAAGTTTAACCCCAACATTCTTGCTCAGGGAGCGATTGTGGTAGACAAAGACTCAGGCGTTGTTATTTATGCAAAAAATGAAAACCTGCGTTTTTCTCCCGCCTCCACTACAAAAATTATGACAGCACTAACAGCACTTGATCATTTTAAATTAACAGATGTTCTGGAAGTTAAGAGAGCAACGGGTGAGGGATCCATTCTTGGACTTGTACAAGGCGAGAGAATGACATTTTTAGACTTACTTTATGCAATGCTTTTGCCATCTGCAAACGATGCGGCTTTTGTAATTGCACAAAATTATCCAGGGGAAGAGTCGGGTTTTGTAGAAAAAATGAATCAGAAAGCAAAACTTCTTGGTCTTAATAATACTCACTTTCAGGATCCTGCAGGACTTTTGGATCAGGATGACTACACAACGCCTCTTGAATTGGCAAGACTGGCATCTGTGTCTTTGGAAAATAAACTTTTTTCCCAAGTCGTTTCTACAAAATATAGATTTATCTCAGATATTTACGCAGTAAAAACTTATTCTCTTTTGAATAAAAATAAACTTTTAGGAATAGATGGAATTTCGGGAATAAAGACCGGTTTTACAGATGAAGCAGGGGGAGTTTTAGTATCATCAAAAACAGAAAACGGCCACACTTTAATAATAGTTGTAATGAAAAGCGAAGACAGATTTGGGGATACTCTTGCGCTTACGTCCTACGTTTCGGATAATCTTACTTATTTATCCATTCATCCTTGATCGCGGAAACATAAGCGATAAAACCGTTATCTCCTTCAAAAACAACAGCAGGCATTAGAAAGTCTTGTTCTTTGTCTCCCATATAGTATCCAAGATAAACGTTCCTTATAGATATATCTTTATTGCTTGATGAAGATAAAATATAGGCGTTGCCATCTTTAAGCTCTTGGAAAGCATCGGAAGCCGTCTTTATTGGATAAGTTGCAGATTCTTTTGCTAATGCCTGATGAAAGAAGTTTGCCTTAACTATTTGTGCTTGGTTTTCTCCCCCTCCCACAAAAACATTCATAGTTGAATTATTAGGTTTGGGATAGATAATCGGAAGTTTATCAACGTCCTTTTGGAAGAAATCAACTTCTATTATCTGTGCCTCAGAGACACTTGTTGCAGGTACTAAGTCCGAGTCTTTTATGGAAAGAAGGTTTGTTTTTGTTTTTTCCAAATCCAAATCATAGTATAAAAAAGACAAACTTGAAAGAAGGTCTTGGGCAACTTCCTTTGCCTTGTTTGGATTTGGAAGATTTACTCCCGAAATAACAGATGGATTTTCTAAAAAGGCAGAGGAAATACTAAATTGCAAGGTAAATATATCAACATTTATTTTTCGCAAAGCAGAACTTTGGAGATCGGTCCATTGATATGTGTTTCCCAAAACCCGAGTGGCAGATGAAGAAAATCCCGCCCGGGAAACTTTCTCCCCCGTTTTTTTAAGAGCCAGAAGATCCGGACTTGGTTTCTCTATCTTAAAAACCTTGGCTCTGTCTGGAAATTTTGGCAGTGTCCCCGTAACGGTATCTATAGAGTAGTTTAATTCTTGTACCGATAAATTTTTAGGAAATTCGATAGGCGGCAGTTTGCCAAAAGATACTGTTGGAGGAGGCAGGGGCGTTGGGGCTATTATTTCCTTGAGTATTTTTCCTACTCTTACTAAAACTAAAAGAAGAATTATAGATCCAACAATTATAGCCGACCATTTGGCAACATTTTTTGTTAAAGAAGTTGCCTGATTTAAGGTTAGCATATCCTTGATGCGTTCATTAAATGAACGTATCTTGAGTATAGGAGAAACTTAAGGTACAATGCAAGTATGGTGAAGGTCAGATTTGCCCCAAGTCCAACAGGGATTCCCCACATAGGAAATACGAGAACTGCACTATTTAATTTTTTGTTTGCCCGCCACAACAAAGGGAAATTTGTCCTGCGCATTGAAGATACTGATCGGACAAGATACGAGGAAAATGCCGAAAAGGAAATTCTTGAAATTCTTGAATGGCTCGATCTGAAATGGGACGAAAAATATATTCAATCAGACAGACTTAAAATCTACAAAGAACATGCGCAACTTCTAAAAAAGAATGGATTTGTTTACGAAGATGATGGGGCATTAAGATTTAAGATGCCCAAAGATGGAGAGACTTCCTGGGAAGATATGGTAGGAAATAAAGAAATATCCTTCAAAAATAAGACACAGGAAGATTTTGTAATTTTAAAATCCGACGGATACCCGACATATAACTTTGCAAATGTAGTTGATGATTATCTTATGGGAATAACCCATGTAATTAGAGGCGAGGAATTTATTTCCTCGACACCAAAACATGTTCAATTATATAAAGCCTTCCGATGGAATCAACCTTTCTTTGCACATCTGCCGATTGTTTTAGGAAAAGACAAAAGTAAGCTGTCAAAGAGAGAAGGAGCAAAATCAGTCCTTGAATACAGAGACGAAGGGTACATAAGAGAAGCGATTTTAAATTATATGGCACTTGTAGGCTGGACTCCTCCGAATGAAAAGGAACAGATGGATGTTTCGGAAATGACAAAAGTTTTTGATCTTAAAGATATAAATACTGCAAATCCAATTTTTGATACTCAAAAACTTGAGTGGTTCAACGGAGTGTGGATAAGAAGTATTGGAGATCTTTCCGAAAGACTTATCGAATTTTACAAACA
>Ga0209542_10000665_pt1 | contig 82417 bp, 74 predicted proteins | sample RifCSPhighO2_01_FD_184028 | JGI IMG/M metagenome (GOLD analysis project Ga0209542, IMG submission 184028) | Soil microbial communities from Rifle, Colorado - Rifle CSP2_plank highO2_0.1 (SPAdes) (version 2) | ecosystem: Environmental > Terrestrial > Deep subsurface > Rock core/Sediment ...
ACGGATTGAGATTGTTTAGAGATTAGAAATTAGAGATTAAAAAATGATGAAACCAATATTAGTAAGTGGCATCCAACCTTCGGGAAGTTTGCACATCGGAAATTATCTGGGAGCCCTCAAAAATTTCGTGGAGCTTCAAAACTCCGAAAAGTACGATTGCTTCTTTTTTATTGCCGACCTTCACGCTCTAACGGAGTACAAATCAAAAAAGGAGCTTGAAGAAAATATGCGGGAACTCATGGCGTCCTTCCTCGCCGCGGGCATCTCTCCCAAGAAATCCACCCTCTTCGTACAATCCAAAATTCCCGCGCACGCGAATCTCGCCTGGATATTTAATACCATTACTCCAATGGGAGAACTGGAACGAATGACCCAATACAAAGACAAATCCTCGCGCGGAATTCCAACAACGGCGGGACTCTTTGATTATCCCGTCCTTATGGCTGCGGATATTTTAATATACAAAGCTGTCGTAGTTCCCGTGGGAGACGACCAGGACCAGCACATTGAATTGACCCGTACTCTTGCCCGTTCGTTCAACAGCAAATTCGGAAAAACATTCTTGGAACCAAAGGTGGTGCACACGAAGACCCCGCGTGTCATGTCATTGGATAATCCAACACAAAAAATGTCCAAATCCTCGCCAAACGGTTGCCTTTTCCTTACGGACACGCCCGACATCATACGAAAAAAAATTGCCCGCGCCGTAACCGACTCTGAAAAAACCATCGCCTACGCCCCGAATACCCGCCCGGGTATATCAAATTTAATACAAATATTCTCTGAGCTTGCCTGCCCCGTGACGAAGTTCTACGGGGCCGAAACGTCACCTTCAGAAATCGTCAAAAAATACCAAGCCAAAAACTACGCCGAATTCAAAAAAAACCTCGCCGAGCTCATCATCAAAAAACTGGAACCCTTCCGCGTAGAGAGATCGAATCTCCATAGGAGATCCGATCTCGACGCCGTCTTTGCGCGCGGCGCCAAAACCGCCTCAAAAATCGCCGAAAAAACCCTCACCGAGGTGAAACAAAAAATCGGCCTCCTGTAATAAAATATTTCCTGCATGAAACGCATTCTTGTCATCGGCTCCGGCGGCGCAGGAAAATCAACCGTCTCCGAAGAACTTCATAAAATCCTCCATCTCCCCATAATCCGTCTTGACGAACACTACTGGCGACCCGGATGGGTTCGCCCCGAGCACGACGAGTGGAAGAAAAAAATAAAAGACCTCATCCAAAAAGATGAGTGGATTATGGATGGCAACTACCAGCCGACCCTTGAGCTCCGCCTCTCCCGCGCAGACGCCATAATCTTTATGGACACCCCTCGCCTTGTCTGTATCATACGCCTCATTAAGAGGCGACTTACAAAACCAAAAACAGAAATCGCGCCCGGCTGCGTGGAGCGCCTTGACCGCAAATTTATGTCATACATCTGGCGCTACGAAAAAACACAGCGCCCAAAAATTATAAAGCTTTTAGAAAAATATAAAGGGGAGAAAGAAATTTACGTCATCCATTCAAAAAAAGAAATGTGGAGTTTTCTAAAAACTTTACCTAAATCATTTTAAAAAACTCTTCTGATTAAGAGTATTTTTGATTAAAAGCTCTTCTAATAAAAAACTTTTCTGACTAGAAACTTTTCTAACCCAAAACTCCTCTGACCAGGAACTCTTTCAACTAGAAACTTTTCTGAAATTGAAGTAATCAGACCACCAACCTTGTCTACTAACTCACGATCGTGAATTAGTAGACAAAAAAAACAAATAAACAAATTAAAGGGGGTGAATGTTACGCCTGCTTCTTTCGAAATTGACTTTTAATTTCTTCCCCGTCAATCACAATAATGCTGACGGGTAAGTTTTGGTCTAATACTTTTACTACAACAGCACTACCGGTCCTCATGGTGGCTTCTTTCACAATTTCCACATGCACGGAAAGTGTCCCAACGGGTAAAGCAATCTCTGCCCCGTCTTCTACCTTCATGTTCATCTTCTTACGCTCGTCTTGAATCGCGCGCCTGACTACACGAACAATCCCCTCCCTTTTCAGCTCATCCGTAATTGTTGTATCAAGTTCAACGTCTCCAGAAATTAAATCATCAAAAACAATCTCTTTTACATTTACCTCATCCTTCAAAATCTCCAACAACTCTCTCCCTCTCTTAATCCTTAATCCTTTATCTTTAATCCTTAACACAGCAAGCGGCTGCCTCACCGGCACTCCTACCTCACTCCGTTTCGCAAGACCCATGCTTGCGAATGTCCGCACAACTCTCATCCCCTCAAGCAACGTCGTATCCTCGCCAGAAATTTTCTTCGCCTTTGGCCACTCTGCAAGATGTACGGATTCTTCCGCCTCCCCTCCAAACAACTCAACCAAATTCTTATACAAAACTTCCGCCAAATGTGGCATAAAAGGCGCGATTGTCTTGCTCACGGCAAAAAGCGAATCATAAAGCGTCTGAAAAAACGCGCTATCCGTCCGTCCCCTACTTCTCCGCACATACCAGGTAGAAAGGTCGTCAACATATTCCGCGATAGCTCGGGTCGCGCGAACCGTATCATAACCGTCAAGCCCTTCCGTAACTGCAAAAACAAGCTCATTCGTCCGCGCGGAAATCCATTTGTCCAAAAGTGCGTTTGCGGAACCTGCCCTCTCCCCCCTCACTCCAACCCTCCACTTCGTCTGCGTCCCGTACGTCCGCAAATACTGAAAACAATTCCACAAAATCATAACCACCTTCCGGTACCCCGTCTCCAAATCTTTCACGCTAAAATTCAAATTCTCCGCCTGCATCACTACGGAATTCATAAGATACAAACGCAAAGAGTCTACTCCGTACTTCTCAATCACAACCCACGGGTCGGGAAAATTATTCTTTGATTTAGACATCTTGGAGCCGTCCTCCGCCAAAATCGTCCCCGTGGTAACCACGTTTTGAAACGGCGCCTTCCCGAAAAGAGAAAGCCCGAGAACGTGCATCACATAAAACCACGCCCTCGTCTGCGCGATATATTCCGCCACAAATTGCGCCGGATAGCGCGACAGAAATATTTTTTTCTGCGACGCGTCAAACGGATAATGATATTCCGCGAAAGGCATAGAACCCGCCTCCATCCACGAATCAAAAATCTGCGGTATTCTTCGCGCCTCGCCCCCGCATTCGCATTTCAAAATCACCTCATCAATACCGGGCCGATGTAAATCCTGAAGCGGAACCCCCAATTCCTTAATGCTCCCGACAACAGTATCTTGTTTACATTTCTCACACCGCCAAACTGGAATGGGATTCCCCCAGTATCTGTTCCGCGAAATATTCCAATCCGGCGCGGACTCCACGCTCTTCGCGTACCGCCCCGATTTCAAATGCTCGGGGTACCAATTGATTTCCTTCTCATTTGATTTCAGCAAATCCTTTTTCAATTTCTGCACGTTCACGAACCACGCGGGAATCGCGTTATAAAAAAGTTTGTTTGAACACCGCCAGCAATGCGGGTATGAATGTTCGTGTCGCTCTTTGCGGAACAAAAGTCCCCACTCCTCCAAATCCTGTATTACCAATTTATTCGCCTTCTCAAAATACACGCCCCGCAAAAATTCCGGTGCTTTCTCGTTAAAATGCCCCCGCTCATCAAGCATTGGTTGAACCGGCAATCCCTCTCTCAAACCAAGATTATAATCATCCTCTCCATACACAACCGCGGTATGCACGATTCCCGTTCCCTCACCTGTCGTAACAAAATCCGCCACGTATACCTTGTGCGCCTTCGGATGCACCGCGATTCCCTCAACCTGAAAAAGCGACTCGTATTCCAAACCGACAAGATCGCGACCATAAACCCGTCTATTAGAACCGAGTTCTTTACCAACAGGAGAGTCAGAAGCGCGAATTACTATCTCCTTTTTTTCATTATCCTCCCGTATCGAATACTCTATGTCCTTCCCGATAGCCAAAACGACATTACCCGGAAGCGTCCAGGGAGTCGTTGTCCAAGCAAGGAAATAAACAGGCCATGGAGGACATTCTTTGTTTCCGATAACAACAACACCGCGACGCGCGTCATTTATTTTCACTCTAAATTTTACCGTAACCGCCTCCTCCGTCACGTCCTTATACGAATTATCCATCGCAACCTCAAAATTTGAAACCGGCGTCTCGCATCGCGGGCAATAGAGCAACACCTTCCTCCCCTCATACACCAACCCTTTTTTGTAAAGTTCCTTAAACGCCCACCAGACCGACTCCATATAATCCGTATCCATGGTTTTGTAGGAAGTGTCAAAATCAATCCATCGCCCCATGCGTCGTATCATCTTTCGCCACTCGCCTACATATTGAAGCACCGTCTCTCGGCACGTCTCGTTAAACTTCGCGATGCCAATCTTCTCCTCAATCTCCTTCTTCCCGGAAATCCCGAGCTTCCGCTCCACAATCTCCTCAATCGGAAGCCCATGGCAATCCCACCCCCACCGCCTTCGCACAAACCTCCCCTTCATTGTCTGATACCGAGGAATCACGTCCTTTATAGTTGAGGCCAAAATATGCCCGTAATGAGGCAAGCCCGTCGCAAACGGCGGCCCATCATAAAAAGAATAAGGCTTACCCTTCGCCGTTTTCTCAAGCGTCTTTTCAAAAATATGGCTCTCTTCCCAAAATTTCGTTACCTCCTTCTCAAATCCCGGCAAAGAAAACTTATCTAAGTCGCCAAACATACAAGCATTCTAACGAACCGCGTCCTATTCTTCAAATAAAAGTCGGGGATGCATACATAATTGCATGTGTTACATCAGAAGTTGTATAATAAGAACATGGCAATTGTAAGACCGACATCGTCCAATACAAATTCAAAAGAATTAACCCTGACATTTAATAATGGGGATTTTGAAATTTTAAGAGAAACAGCGCAACGCCTTGGGTTTAGAGACGAGGAGAGCATGATGCGTTTTGCTCTTGCGGCACTCGCACGGTCGGCAACAAGATCATTAAGTATTACTGATCAAAATGGCACAAAAGTAAATCTCAATCCCTCACAAGAACTTTTGAGGCCTGAATCTTCAGAATAGAGAATTCTCTATGTCTCCCACAAAACGTCAAGATTTTGATCCAGAAGCTCTCGCTCAAAATGCAGAGCAACACGGCAAAGATATTTCCAGTCTTGTTGACCGCGTTAGTGTTTTAGAAGATACCCTAAATAAACCAGAACAACTTGCCGCCACATTAGAAGTGGCGACCTCTGATTCTAAAAAACTAGATAGGCTATTCTCCAAACTTTTTTGTGACTTAATGGAAAAAGACGAAGCAGTAAAAGAAGCGATTACTCAACGAATGAAAAAAACCGATAGAGATAGCGTGACCTCTACTCTAAAAAAATGGGGAGGGCTCGTTACGGGGGCGACACTATTCGTTTTGGGAGTTTTTGCAAAAGCTATTATTGAATTAATTATTTCAAAAATCGGGTAAACGCGCGTACAGGAAAACGCTCATCTTAAATTTACATCTCCTCGGGTGCCTCAATCCCGAGCAAATAAAGCCCTTTCTTCAAAGTAACAGCAACCACCTCCACAAGCGCGAGCCGAAATCCACGCTTTTCCGCGTCCGTCTCCCGCAACACAGGGTGGGAATGATAAAATTCGTTCACTTTTTGCGCGAGTCCATATAGATAACTCGCAAGTACGCTTGGAGCACGAGCTTGGGCCGCGTCTTCTACCACCTCCGGAAACCGCAACATCTCCACAAGCAATCTTCGTTCACCTTCATCCATCTGCAATTTCAAACTTTTAACTTTCAACTTACAACTTATAACTTTACGCAAAACGCTCCTCAATCTCACGTAAGCATATTGAAGATACGGCCCCGTGTTCCCCTCAAACGAAAGCGCCTTCTCCTTATCAAACACAATATTTGATTTCGGATGATGGGATAAATCAAAATACTTCAAAGCCCCGACTCCCACCGCCCTTGCAACCTTCTCTTTATTTTTCAGTTTCGGGTTTTTCTTCTCAATTACCTCCAATGCCCGTATCTCCATCTCATCTAATATATCCAAAAGCCCGATCACGTTTCCTTTTCTGGTACTCATCGCTCCTTCGGGCAAGGACATAAATCCAAACACAACATGCTCGCTCTTTACAGCAAGCGGAATTTCAAGCCGCTTCCCCGCCTCAAAAAGCTGTTGAAAGTGATGTGATTGCCGAACATCAACAACATACAAATTTTTCTCCAGCTTCTTTTTATCCCAATATTCCAAGGTCGCGAGGTCCCGCAAAAGATATGTGGATGCCCCATCCGATTTCAAAAGCACCGCCTCCCCAAGCCCCGCGTCCTCCAAGCCCACAATCACGGCTCCGTCTTTCTTAAGAGCAATTCCCCTCTTTAACGCCCGCGAAACCAAAGACGGCATAGCGTTCTCATACACCGATTCCGGTCTCTCTTCCTCAAAATTCAAAAGCCCCAACCTACTCATAATCTCTTGAAACTCAATCATGGAAACCCGAACCATCCACTTCCAAATTTCCCTATTTTCCTTATCGCCACGCTCCAGTTTCGCGAACTCCCCCTTTCCTCTCTCACGCCTCTCCGGGTCCGCCTCAATATTCTTCCCCTCCGCCACATACAAATCATTCAATCCCCGCACGGGATTCTTTTTGATTTCTTCCTGTTCTTCTTCTAAAAGCCCTTTCCACGCGTACAAAAGAATCCCAAACTGCGTTCCCCAGTCCCCGATATGCGTATCCGAAACCGTCTTGTATCCCTGCGACAAAAATATCCGCTTCAAAGCGTCTCCAATAACCGCGCTCCGCATATGCCCCACATGAGGAACCTTCGCCACATTCGGCTGAAAATATTCAACCCTGATTTTTTTGCTCTTCCCCGCGTCTTCTCTTCCCCATTTCTTTGACTTCCTTAATACCTCCTGCAATCGCTCAAAAAGAACCTCTTCCGAAACCCAAAAATTAATAAACCCTCCGCCATCAACTTCCACCCGCGAAAACAAATTCTCCCTAATCCTTAATCCTTGCTCCTTAATCTTCAATACAAGTTCCTCCGCCACCTCCCTCGGACTTTTCTTCAAATATTTCGCCAAAGCAAACGCCACATTCGTGGAATAATCCCCATGGCTCCTCACGTCCGGCGCAGAAACCGAAATAGACCGCTCAAAATCTCTCGGCAATACACTTCTAATAAATTCTTCAATTTGGAATTTCATAGAAAATAGAAATTAGTAATTAGATATTCCTATCCTTCCATCCTATCTCAAAATCCACTTGATTAAAAGAAAAAATACGCCTAGAGTGAACCTAGCATACCGCTTCGACTTGAATCATCAGAGGGACGCCTGATTTGTTCTTCTCAAACCACGCTGAACAAATCAGGGTTTTGGCGTCTCGCTCTCCCACGTCGAGAGACCCCTCGCGAGGCGCCCGTCCTTTTTTTCTCAAAAACACGCCTCGGCGTGTTTTCGCTTTTCAAAACCTTGACTGTTTTACACTTTTCAATTTGCGCCTTACACTTTTGACATGTCTATGCTCGCCGAAAACAAACGGGCTCGCTTTGATTATGACATCCTTGAAACCTATACAGCCGGCATTGAACTTACCGGCCACGAGGTCAAGTCTCTAAAAATCCGAGGGGGCTCCATGCCAAGTGGCCACATCATTGTAAGAAACGAGGAAGCGTATCTCGTGGGGCTTGACATATCTCCTTTCCAGCCAAAAAATGCTCCACCAAACTACGACCCACAAAGAACTCGCCGCCTCCTTCTTCGCAAAAATGAGATAAAACATCTCATAGGAAAAAACAGCGAGGGATTGACAATAATCCCAATAAAACTGTATAATAATCCTCGCGGACTGATAAAAGTTGAGATCGCGCTCGCGCGAGGAAGAAAAAAACACGACAAACGCGAACTTTTAAAAAAACGCGAAACAATGCGCGAACTGCGCAAAGGGAGTGCTGGGCTTTGACAGGACAACGTTTCGTACACTGCAGGTCGGGTCGTGAGCCCCCGTAAAAACCTCACAAACCAATAACTGCAAACCAAAAAACTGCAGCGCCGGCATTTGCCTTTGCGTAAACGCGGGCGTCTCTGGCCTTTCCACAAGAAAAGCCGGGCATCGGTTCTTGATGTCTCATAAAGAAAAACCGGTGTTATATAATGAGGCTCGTCTTCTAAGAATGGCGCTTCAACATTCTTGAAAGACTAAAACCCATTTGAAGCAAGCTGGTTTTGAGCAAGTTCCAAGAGCAATCAAGGAACGAATCGAAAACAAACCCGTAGACTGTGTACGAAAATTGCCCTGAACGCGAGTTCAACTCTCGCCACTTCCACCAATAAAACAACCTCGCCCGCTCACAAGCGAGGCAGAGTTGTTTTGTAGCGAGAGTTGAACGGGAAAGGGGTCGGGAAAACGGGAGTTTTCCCGTCGCGGAGGTTGGGAACCGCTGGGTTCCCAAGAGTCTCGCCTTGGCGAGATGACGTGAAATTCTCGCCACTTCCACCAATAAAACAACTCCGTCCGCTCACAAGCGGGGCGGGGTTGTTTCGTGGCAAGAGTTGAACTCTAAAAAAATTTGCATTTTCCTCTCTCTTCCCCTACACTAAACCCACGTGAGACCATTCATACGAAGATACCAAAAACCGAAAATAACGAACCGCGTAAACGAGCAAATCACGACGGCGGAAGTCCGCGTGGTAAACGACGCGAACGAAGGATTGGGAATAATGGCGATATCAAAGGCTATTGACCTGGCAAAAGAACAGGGGTTAGACCTTATAGAAATAGCCCCTCAAGCAACGCCACCAGTCGTAAAAATAATGAGCTTTGACAAGTTCCGCTATCAAAAAGAAAAAGACGATAAAAAACAACAGCGGGAACAGAAATCAAAAGACTTGAAACAGGTGCGAATATCGCCGAGAGCCGCGAAAAATGACCTGGAAATAAAAATAAAGAGAACGGAAGAATTTTTAGAAAAAGGACATCGCGTGGAAATCAACCTTTTTCTAAAGGGGAGGGAGAAGGCGCACAAAGATTGGGGATTAAAAAAAATGGAAGAGTTTCTTCAAATGATTAAAGTTCCTCATCAGCTCGCCGCTCCCCCGCGAGACGCGGGAAGAGGATACGCGGTTCAAATATATAAGAAAAAATAGACCGTCTGCTTAATAAAAATATGGCAAGAAAAAGCATCACAAAAAGAATACGAATCACGAAAAAGGGAAAGTTGGCGAGAAGAGCGCGGGGTCTAAGCCACACGAGAACAAATAAAAAAACCAATCAGCTCATGAGAAGGAGGGGAGGAAGAAATCTTGTGATGTCGGCAAAAAACATAAACAAGTTCTTATAATAAATTCAAAAAACGTTTTAAGTTTTGATATTGTTTAGAATTTAGAGATTAGAGTTTAGAGATTTAACATATATGCCAAGAGTAAAACGGGGAGTTTCCGCCCACAAAAAAAGAGAGAAGGTGTTGAAATACACAAAAGGATTTAAGTGGGGAAGAAAATCAAAAGAACGCGCCGCGAAGGAAGCCCTGCTTCACGCGTGGACACAAGCCTTTAAAGGAAGAAAGGAAAAGAAGCGAGAATACCGCGCTCTTTGGAATGTCCAAATTAACGCGGGAGCGAGACAACACGGCATAACCTACAGCAAACTCATAAACAGCTTAAAGAAAAAACGGGTTGGGCTGGACAGAAAATCACTCGCCGACCTCGCGAAAAACGAACCTTTAACGTTCAAAAAACTTATTGAGTTCGTAAACTAACACAACGCCTCCGCAAAGGAGGCGTTGTGTTAGTGTTGAACCTCGGGACGATACACGTCTTCAAAAACAAAAGAAGTGTCGTCTTCCAACTTGCCGGATAAATTTTCATATATAGCCGATATGCTCGTCTGATTTCCTTTGTATTCCGAAACATTCGGCTTCGGAATAATACGACTCTGAAAAACCCCAATCACATAGCCATTATAAAAAATCGGCGAACCCGACCTTCCCGAGTAGGCGTCCGGCAACACATCGGTCTCAAGAATAAAGGGGATATCCTGAAAAGCTCCGTCTCCGGCGTATATCTCGGACAATATGGCATCTTTGGTAAGAAGCCGATAATCAGAAAAAGCCCCGTCTCCCGTAGCCTGATACGCGTACCCGGGAATCACCACTCTCTTTCCCTTCCCAATCTGCAATACCTGCTCCGAACTCATAAGCAAGAGAGGGGCGTGGTGAATAGGAACAATATCTTTTGAAAAATACTTGGAGGGATTTTTATCGGTAATTTTCAAAATCGCGTAATCCAAACGCTTAAGCTCCGTCTCTGATAAGCCTTTTTCTTCGGGAAGATGTTCCAGTCGCGCGTTAAAATCAAACTGAAATCCCGAAACAGCATTCAAATCAAAAAAAGGATATGGGTATCTGTCCTCGGAAGAAATGCTCTGCTCGGAAGGAAAAATCCGAATCTCGCATCCTTGAAGAATATAATCTTCCCCCAGCCCCTGCCCCTCATACGCGCCTGCCGCCCACTTGGAATCAACAACGTGGCGATTGGTAAGAATATGCCCGTCGGAACTCACAATAACTCCCGACCCGCGAACAAGCCCCTTGTCTCCCCGTCCATTTTTAAAATTACATTGCACCCCCACAACCGTCCGTAAATCAACAGGAATCGGACGCACAATATATGTTTGTGGGGCGAGAAGTGAGGAAGAAATGGGAAGAGAAGAGGCGACGGGAAAAGAAGTTGCCGAAAGCAAAGAGGGGAGCGGCAATGTTTGTTTCACAGAAAAAACACGGGAAATAGTTGAGGAAACAGCAACGCTATTCTTCATAAACTCGGAAGATGAAGAAATAATCCGAGAAAGCTCCTCGCGGTCATCCCGTAAAGATGAAAAAGTTTTACGAAGAGCCCTGGGTTGCTGATGTAAGAAAAGAAAACGCAAAAGAAAGAGTAATAAAAACGCCCCAAAACCAAAAAATAAATACCTTCTCATAAATCTATCGGAAGCTTCCGAGGAGACGGACGACGGAACTGTTTATGATATTTTCTGGGAACCCGAGAAGAAGACGGTGTTCCGCAAATCGCATCATACGCCTGCTTCAAAATATTCCGAAGATTTTTATGCTTCATGAGCCTCTGCGCGTCGGAAAACAAAAACCACCCGTACCCCTCATGCTCATCGCTTACCCTAACCCGCGTGTTTGAAGTTTCAGCAAGATAAAACATAACCATCTTAGAAACCCGCGCGCCCTCCCTCATAAATACAAACCGGTCATGCGCCTTAAAAGTCTCTTTAAACCGAAGGTCTTTATAGTTCAAACCCGTTTCCTCCCGCACCTCCCGAACGGCGGCGCGAAAACTTCGTTCGTTCTTTTCAAGCTTCCCCTTGGGAAAATTCCAGTACCCCTTCCCATGATACAACACCAAAAACTTCGGCCCGTCCGAAGTGGCGCGATACACAATAATACCAGACGAAATTTCATTGCTTATCATATAAATCTCATTTTACTCCAAAAAATCATCTATAAGCAAAGTATTAGATTTGCAAACGTTGTTTACGCTCTCCTGCGGGCAATTCGCTAAGAAAACCGTCTCGCAGGCCGAGCGGGCATGGCGCCAAGCGCTCAAGACTTCTTGAGTGCTTGGCGAGCGAGGCCGAGAGCGAGCGCAAATTCCACGCTGGGGAATTTGATAGCGTGTTTTCGTGCGAATTGCCCGCAGGAGCGCCTCAAGCTACAAACTATAAAAACTACTCTTTCTTAAACAAAAACTCTCCTCCCCCAAAGCTCACTTTTATTCTGTCCCCCCTCTGTACTTCCTTCCGAAGAATCATCTCTGCGAGCTTTCCCCTAAACTCCTCGGAAATAATCTTCCGAAGCGGTCGCGCCCCAAACACCTTACTATATCCAATCTCCGCGATTCGCAAAGAAATCTCATTGGAAATAATAAGTTCAATTCCTTGAGAATCAAAAAGCATCCGCGAAACCTCTTGAATCAAAAGTTCGGCAATCTTCGTAATCTCATCTCGGGTAAGGTCCCGAAACACAATAATGTCCGAGAAACGATTCAAGAGTTCGGGCTTAAAATACTCCGTTAATTTAGATGTAATCTCATCTGCGATTTCTAACACCCCTCTCCCCTTCTCAATTTCTTCCTTAATAAAATCAGAGTTGGCATTTGAAGTCGCGACAATAATCGTATTCTGAAAATCAACCGTTCTTCCCAAGCTGTCGGTGAGGCGCCCATCGTCAAAAACTTGCAAAAACAAATTCAACACATCAGGATGCGCCTTCTCAAACTCATCAAGAAGAATCAGGCTGTATGGGTGCTCGTAAATGGTGTCGGTTAAGTCTCCCGTCTTCTCTCCGTCAGGCGTGCCAATCAGACGAAAAATGCTCTGCCTGTCCTGATACTCCGACATATCAAATCTTCGCATCATCTCCCGTGACCCGAATTGAACTTCAGACAAAATCTTCGCGCACTCCGTCTTTCCCACTCCCGTAGGTCCGACAAAAAGAAACACGGCGATAGGCCCTCCCCTTCTTGAAAGGCCCGCCCGATACTCCCGAAGCGCGCGAGAAACCGCCGAAACCGCCTCGTCTTGTCCTACGAGACGCTTATGAATAATCTCCTCCAAATGCAAAAGATTGTCCGCTTCCTTTGAGTCGGCGGAAACAATTGGAATCTTCAGCCTATTCTGCAAAACAAGCCCGACCAAATCTTCTTTCAATATTCGGATATGTTCGCGACTCGCCCGCGCGTACGTTTCTTTTAAGAGGTCAAGCGCGGAAGAGGGAAGAGGTTGGTCTGTTATATATCTCTTCGCGAGCCGAACCGCCTCCCGAATCACGCGAAGTGTTGTAAATACCCGAAACTCCCTCTCCAAAATCAAGGAAGAGTAAACTAAAAACCGCACAGCCTCGTTCTCACTCATCTCCTGAACCCGCACAACCTCAAACTGGTCCAAAAAATCCGACTTCATCTGAATCTCCCTTTTAAACTCGCGGGAATATGTCTCGCCGATAGTGGGGATTGAAATGTTCTTAATAATCGGCAAAAACACGTCAATAGGACTCAATCTTCCTTTTTCCTCAATCTTAAATAAATTATGAACATCGGAAATAAAAAGCACGATATTCCCTGCGAGGGCAATTTCTTCCGCTATGCGCGGAAGCCGTCCGGACAGCTGGTCTGAAGAAACATTTGAAAAAAGCTGGGCGATGTTTAAAGAAACAAGCCTCTTATCAAACAAAACCGGCGGAACGTCGTCATGCACGATGCGAAACGCCAGATGATGAACCAAAGTCGTCTTTCCAACACCAGGTTCTCCAACCAAAAGCGCGTTCGGCTTGCCCGGACGCGAAATAACATCAAGCATCTTCTCGTACTCTTCCTTGTGTCCAATCAAAAACCCAACTTTTTCCCGTCTCGCAAGCTCGGTAAAATCTTCCGAGAGGCTGTCTAAAAGAGGAGTGGGGCGGGAAGTCCACGCGCGATTCACGGCCCGATTCCGCTGAAACCTTCGCTCGGAAACATACCCTCCTAAAGTGGCGGGCAACTTCTTCATGTGGGCAAACTCGCGCGCGTGTCTCTCAAAAAGCGCCGCCTCTTCTATATCAGACGGGCTGATGTTCAAAGCAGTGAGAAAGGAAATAATTCGGGGGTCTGCCGAAGAACAAAGCGCGGAAAATAAATTTCGCGGCCGCACGAACTTCTCTCCCGAAGAAAGAGCGGAAGTGTATGCCCTCCTCATCGTCTCCTCAACCTGAAGAATCGGCGCGGAAGCCCGCTCTGACGGAAGAGAAAGAAGCTTCTCCGCCTCAACCCTGAAAAAAGACGGAGAGCTTCCGGCGCGTGAAATAATTTCAGAAATTCCTCTCTCCTGCAAAACATGATTCAAGGCAACAAAAAGAAAAGGCTTTCGGGTAAGTTTCGCCTCGCGAAAAGAAGCGATAAGAATCCGCGAAGAAACCGAGGGGAAACCGAGAGAGATATTAACCCGCCTTTTTTTTGAAGCGTAAAAAAGCTCGGAAAGAGACCTCTCCCCTTCCCCGATATGAATCAATCGGTCAAAAAGAAAAAGCGCGAAAAGAAAGCCAAGCGCCGTAAGAGAAGAAACCCGTGAAACCAGCAAAAAAACCGTGATAAAAAAAAGAAACACATGCGCCGTGTATCCCAAAAAACGGACGAGGAATTCTTCAGCGGAAGAAAATTGGAAGCGCGGCTCTTTAACAAAAAGAATCTCCATGCTTAAAAACTAAAAAACACTCGCGTGAATAAATAAGGGATGATAAGAATCCAAAGAAGAAAAATAAAAGCGGCAACGAAAAGAAAACCCGCGTAAAAAATACTTCCTAAAAATAGCCGAAAAAAACGAAACACGAATGAGAGACACCTTCCCACAAACGAATAATCCCCGTACATCGGCTCTCCAAAATGGTTCAGCGTGATTTTCCAGGCAAAATAATGGTCAAAGCCTTCAAAGGTTCTAATAATAAAACGCCAGTATGCCCGAAACCCCCCGACATACCAGTGCCGAAAAAATTCGGCAACGCGATAAAACACCCGATGAATTAGATATACGAATATCATTACATTCATTATACCCCCTTCACTTCATTGATATCCATAAAAACTACCCGCGGTTTCCGAGCGGATTCCGAGACCATTTTTGCCTGCCCCGCAGAATCCCGAAGGGATTTGTGCGGGGACATAGTCCCCCAGCTAAGCGGGGGACAAAATAGTCGAGGCCTCGGAGCGAGTCCGTCAGCTGACGGACGAGCGAGAATGAGCGAAGAAACTGTGGTAAGTTTTTTTTACAAAAATTGTGGGGTAATTTAAAAATACCTCACCTCCTCCTCCAGCTCTATTCCAAACCTATCCAAAACCTTCTTCTTCAAAATCCGCGCGAGCATTTTCACGTTGGCGGCGGTTCCCTGCCCGTCGTTCACAAACAAATTCCCGTGAAAGTCCGCGATATAAATCCCACCTTCACGCATACCCTTTGCCCCGACACGCTCCAAAAGCCAACCCGCCGGAATCTTGCCATCAATAATTTTTGAGGAATCAACCAACGCAAACGACTTTTTTGAAACATCTTTTACCAAAACGTTTTTAAAAAAACTCCCCGGACATTTCAACCCCGGCTTATATTTCTTCTCCCGCAAAGAAATAATTTCTTGTGATTTCTTTTCAAGCTCTTCCTGATTTCCCTTCTCAAGCTTCAAGATAACACGCAAAATAATAGGAGAAATGGTCTGCGTAAATCCGCGTTTGAAGACACTCTCCCGATACCCAAACTTGCACTGCGCTTTCAAAATCCATTTCCGTTCAAATGTTTGTGGAATCAATATTTCAACCTTTTCAACCGCCTTTGAAATTGAATGTCCATAAGCTCCAGCATTCCCATACACCGCACCCCCAATCGTCCCCGGAATTCCCGAAAGAGTTTCAAGTCCGCGAAGCTCGAGCGAAACAGCTTTTTTTATGACATCGCCCAAAAGAACTCCCGCATCCGCAATAATTGTTCTGTCTGTAAATTCGCTTATTCGCTTATTCGTAACCGATTCGGTATTCGTTGAGACAACCATATTCCCTCCAAAAAACCTGATAAGCAAACAATCAAGTCCCTCATCAGGAAAAATAATATTGCTTCCTCCGGCCATTACTCTATATGAAACATTTTTCTTCCTCGCCCACTCAACCGCAAAAACAAACTCCTCAAACGTTCTCACCTCAACAAAAAATTGTGCCCTCCCCCCCATCCCAAACGTGCTAAGAGACGAAAGCGAAACATGCTCCCGTATTTCTAATTTATTCATATGCTTCATGTCGCTAATTCATTATCCAAACAATCTTGTTTCTGTGTCCCCTCGAGAGGAGTCGAACCTCTATCTCAAACTTCGGAGGCTTGTGTCCTATCCGTTGAACGACGAGGGGTCCATTCCTTGCCCCGCGATCGTGAAACGATTTTACGGGGAATTACAGGAGCGAAAACACTTCCATCTTCCCGCAAAACAACAAAAACCGCAAGAAAAATAAAGAATTAAAAGCTATAAGCCAGAAGCTAAAAGCTAAAACAAAGAATATATCTGATACAAAAAGGACGCTCCAAAAACAAGAAAAAGAGGAATCCCCGCCCATCTATACGCGTGCCTTGGGAACGCCCGCAACCACATAAAAACAATAAGAGATCCCTCAAGCGCGAGAAATAATCCGCCGGTAATGGAGATAACGCGAAAGAAAGCGTTAAACCCAACTAAATACAAAAAAAGCGGAATTCCAATAACCAAAAACGCCGAAGGGAAGCGCGGAACACGAAGGTCCTCCGAAAAAATCTCACGGATATTTATCCCGATTGCCACATAAGAAGTAAGAATAGTGATAATTCCCAAAAGTCCGAGAAACCAAAGCGTAAGAGGCGGAAGAAAATGAAGGGAAGAAAAAGCGTCCTCCGTTACATCGGGCGAGAACCGAAGCATGCCAAAAACAAAAACAACATATAATACAGCCGGAATAAGCGTGCCTAAAAAAAGAGCGGAGCGAAGACGAAACCTTCGACGAAGAGATGTTGCCTTAAGATAAATATCAAGAACGCGTGAAATAGCGGGACGTCCGGCAAACGCGAAAAGAAGCGGACCAAGCGGAAGAAAAAGAAGAGGAAAAGAAAAAGGCTCCGAAACAATGTTCCGCGCCGGCGCGTACAAACCGGAAAAAAATACAAACGCGACGACAAAAAGAATGCCGAAAACACCAAAAACTTCAAACCACGAGAAGGCCGAAGAGCGCAAAAATAAAAACCCGGAAGCAAGAAGCCAGAAAAAAAGCACGGCGACATACGAAGATACGCCTCCCATCATGCCAAAAAATGTGGGCGCGAGCGTAAGATATACGACAAGCGTAAAGAAAAGCTCAAAAAAGAGGAGGGGGACGATGGCGGGAGCAAAAAAAGACAAGTATTTTTTCGCGAGCGCGTAAAATTCATGCTTCCCCTTCTCTCGACAAATCAGCTCCGCGTACATCCCATGAACCACGGCATATACCGCGAAGAAAAAAACAAGATAAAAAATTCCTACCCCCATTCCAACTTGTCGAAACACGTACGGCAAAGAAAACATCCCCGCCCCGATAATTGTTCCAGCCAACACCCCAACCGCCCGCAAAAGATAAATGTTCATCTCAAAAATTACTAATTTCTAATAACTAATTCCTAATCAATAAAATTCGGTTAGAAATTAAAAATGAGTAATTAGAAATTTAAAGTTCTACTACCTCTCCCGGCTCTGGAATTTCTGCCTGAACTGAAAGCTCTTTCCCTAATCGTGTAGCCAAAGCCTTCGCCTCTTCCTCTTCTCCCTGCGTAACAAAAATCTTCTTCACGGATGTTTTCATGGCGGAAACCCATCGCGTAAGCTGATTCTGGTCGGCATGAGCGGAATATCCCGCGATCTCCCGAATCTTACATCGGATAGAAACGTCTTCTCCCATAATTCGCGCGTCCTCCGCTCCGTCCAAAATAATTCTTCCTAAAGAGCCTTGCGCCTGATACCCGATAAACAAAATCGTGCTCGCGGGGTCAGAGAGATACCTTCTCTCGTGATGAAGAATTCTTCCCCCGTTAGACATTCCTGCTCCCGCGATGATAATTTTCGGAGAACGCGCGTCGTTTATCTGCTTGGATTGCTCGGTTGTAAGAGTGAGATGAAGCCCGGGAAAATCAAAAATCGCGTCTCCTCCTCTGATAAGCTCAATCGCGTCATTATTAAAATACATCGGATCTCGTGAATACTTCTGATAAATTGCCGTAAGCTTGATGGCAAGCGGACTGTCAACATACACGGGCACGCGGGGAATCTGTCCTCCCTCAATAAACTCATTAAGCTTAAACAAAAGCTGTTGAGTTCTCTCAAGCGCGAACGCGGGAATCATAAGCACGCCATTCGCGCGGATGGTTTCAATAATAATTTCTCGCAGTTTCGTCTCGCGGAGTGAAATATCCTCATGAATACGACCCCCGTAAACCGACTCAACAAGCGCGTAATCCGTCTCGGAAATATATTCCGATTCCTTAATAAGCGGAGCGTCAATATTCCCCAAGTCTCCCGAAAACACGATTTTTTTTCCCTCCGCGCTCATACGATATGAAGTAGAGCCGAGCACGTGCCCCGCGTCAAAAAGCTCAACATCAATATCTCCAATCTGTACGTGTTCGTGATACCGTCGCTTCTTCCACAGCTTCATAAGTTCCAGGACATCACTCGCGGTATAGGGCGGCCTCTCTCCCTCCCTCTCTGCCTCTTTTCCCAAAATATGCTCGGAATCCAAAAGCAAAAACTCCGCCATGTCTTTTGTGGGCGGACTTGAATAAATCTCTCCCCGAAATCCCTGCTTATAGAGCATCGGCAACCTTCCAATATGGTCAATGTGCGCGTGTGAAATAAAAACAGCCTGAATGCCTTTTGGGTCATAAGGAAACGGCTGAAAGTTCTGTTGCTCGCAATATCTGCTCCCCTGCGTAAGTCCGCAATCAACAAGAATCCTGGCATTCTTCGTTTCCAAAAGATAATTCGCCCCCGTCACCGACTTCGCTCCTCCGTGAAACGTAAGTATCACCCCGTTAGAGACAGGAAGCGCTTAAGTCGATTTTTAATGTAGCGCTTGCCCATGCCTGATTTAAGATATTTTTCTCTCGACCTTGCGTCTTGTATGTGCCTACATGCTTCATAGTATATTAGCTTAAATGGTCATCTCGTTTTTGTGGAAAAATTCAAACCTACATCATGTTCACTCAAGCGCTTCCGTAAATCACCACTAGAGCCAGTATACCATTGTCCATCTTTCCTGCTTTGCAAAACATATGTATACCAAAACTGATTGTCTCTAACGGGGATCATTAAGTAAGAAGTATACCAAAAAAATCCTCTTCTAAAAAGTTGCGCAAAATTTGAAAAAAAGTAGTATAGGGAACGGCAACTTGATTTTTTTCGTAATTCCGAATTCCGAAGAGACGGGAGAAATCATGTCTTCGGAAAATCATCTTCGTCTGTTCACGGGTCGCGCTCATCCAGGTCTCGCGAAAGAGATCGCCGATATTCTCGGCGCTCCCCTCGGTCTGATTCACCTAAACACCTTCGCCGACACCGAGACGCACGTACAGATCGAGGAGAGCATTCGCGGCGCGAATGTCTTCATCATCCAGCCGACGTGTGCTCCCGTCAACGAAAACCTCATGGAACTGTGCATTATGCTCGACGCATTCCGTCGAGCGTCCGCGGGTCAGTTGACCGCCGTCATCCCGTATTACGGCTACGCGCGTCAGGATCGAAAATCCACGGGACGCGAGCCGATCAGCGCGCGGCTTGTCGCCGATCTGCTGACGACTTCGGGCGCAGATCGCGTCGTGTCCGTCGACCTGCACGTCGCTCAAATTCAAGGCTTTTTTGACATCCCGATGGAACATCTGACTGCCGCGACGACCATCGTGAATTATCTCAAAACGAAGGAGCTCGCGGATGCGATTATCGTCTCGCCGGACGCCGGACGCGCGAAACTCGCCGAGAAGTACGCGGGAGTGCTCAAGCTTCCGATTGCGTACATGCACAAACGGCGAAGCGGCATCGGCGGACGCGACGTGGAGGTACTGGAAATCATCGGTGACGTGTGTGACAAAACGCCCGTCATCATTGACGACGTCATCGCAGGCGGGAGCATCATTCAGCAAGCGCGCGCTCTCTACAAAACGGGCGCGAACGCGGCGTATATCGCCGTCACGCACGGCGTCCTCGTCGGGCAGTCGCTTGAACGCCTCAATGAGGAGTGTATTCGGGAAGTCATCATAACGAACACGGTTCCCGTTCCGGACGACAAGCGGATTCTCATCCCGAAACTGCAGGTTCTCTCGATCGCGCCGTTGTTGGCGACCGTCATTCGCAATATTCACAACAACAAGTCGGTCAGCCAGGTATTTTTAGCACAACATCTTGAGTTCGCCATCTAAAGCGAGCCTCAAGAATCGTTCGGGTCTCGTTCAACGAGACCCTTCATTTTTCATGTGTTCATTTTTCGCTTCCTTAATCCTTAATCTTCCGTTTACGGACCGCTCCAATTCCGTCATCGTCATACTCCACGCTCTCCTCATCCTCGTCCTCCGAATCCCGATAGCTAGAAGGGGAGAGCCCAAACTGGTTAAGCTCCAAAAGTACGCGGGAAGATGTAACAAATCGCGAAGGTTCCCGCGCTCCCTCCCCTCCGCGCCCCGCTCCAAAATTTGCGAGAAGATACAAGTTTCTTTTCGCGCGGGTAACGCCGACATAAAAAAGACGACGCTCCTCCTCAATCTCATCCTCTCGGTTCATGGAAAAATTTGAGGGCAACACTCCTTCCGAAAGTCCGAGAAAAAAAACAACATCCCACTCCAGCCCTTTCGCCGAATGAATCGTGGAAAGCGTAAGGGGTCGCTCCTCCGGACGGCTCAACATTCCCGCCTGATGAAAAGAGGGGGGCTCAATAACAAAGTCTCCCAAAAATTCCTGTAACGAAGCATATCGGGAAGAAACCTGCTGAAGTGTCTGAAGGTCATTCAAACGCTTGTGCCAATCGTCAAACCTTTCCCACAACAAGGGCTCGTAATAAGAAAAAGCGAGCGCGAACTGCTCCGAAGGAGGCAAGGGTTTTCCAAAACTCGCCTCCAAAAAAGAAGCAAGCTTCTCAATTTCCCTTCCGTCCCTGCTCTGCTTGGCATACGAAGAAAGAACGCCCGCCGGACTTCTTCCTTCCGAAACAGAACGAATAATTTCGGCAATCAATCTTCCTCCGGTTTTCGGCCCAATACCCGGAATAAGCATAAGAACCCTGTTCCACGCGAGTTCATCACGAGGGTTTAAAAGAATCTTAAGATGCGCCATCACGTCTTTCGCGTGCGCCGTCTCATAAAATTTCACTCCTCCAAACACCTGAAACGGAATAATTCGTTTCGCGAGCTCCGCCTGCAAAGGAATTGAAACATGAGAAGAACGAAAAAGAACCGCCTGCCGGGAAAGAGAAACCCCCTCATCATAAAATTCCTTAATCTTTCGCGCAATCCACTCCGCCTCTCGATAAGGCTGTTCAAAGCAGACAAAATGAGGCCTCCCTCCGCCCTCCTTCTTCGCGGAATGAAGCTTCTTCGCGTACTTGTTGTCCATATCAGATAAAACGGCATTCGCGACATTTAAAATTTCCTGCGTGCTCCGATAATTCTCCTCAAGTTTAATAATAGTGGTATTTGGAAACCGTTTTGGAAAATTCATAATGTTTTCGTGCGTCGCCCCCCGAAACCCGTAAATACTCTGCGCGTCATCCCCCACAGCCATGACGTTCTGGTTTTTTTTTCCTAAAAGATACGCGATGTCTCCCTGCAACACATTGGTATCCTGATACTCATCAACCATCACATACCGGTACTGCTCCGAAAGTTGCGCGAGCGTTTCCTTGTCCATTAAAAGTTCGCGAAGAAAAAGCAAAAGGTCGTCATAATCCATGTACCCCTTCTCCCGCTTATACGCCGCGTATCTCTTTCCAACGCGCGCGATATCATCCGCTAAATGAAGAAAATGCGGATAGTCTTTCATTAAAATGCTTGAAATGTCCAACCCCTTGTTCAAAGACGCGCTTATCACGCTTCGCAACGTATCCTTCTTCGGAAACCGCCCCTCTTTACTTGTCCCGCGTCCCGCCTTGGCGGGATTTACGGGGTCATACAAACCCAAAGAAGCGGCGGAGCGATGTACTGCCTCCTCCGCGTCCCCCTCATCCAAAACCGAAAGAGAGCCCGACAAACCGATTCTCTCCCCATATCTGCGAAGCATCTTAAACGCGAACGAGTGAAACGTTCCGCCGTCCACATGCTCCGCGGAAGCATCATGTCGAGAAGCTCGGCGAAGCATCTCTCCCGCCGCCTTGCGGGTAAAGGTCAAAAGCAAAATTGAGCGCGGAGAAACGCCCTGTTTTAGTAAGTGCGCGACGCGATACTCAATCACTCGCGTCTTTCCGCTTCCCGCCCCAGCGATCACCAACACTGGCCCCTCAGTCGTCGTAACCGCCTCCTTCTGTTGAGCATTCAACTCATCCAAATAAGACATAACGTTAGCATTCTACCAGCAATTTGCATAAATCAAAAAATTAAATCATCTTAAGAAAAGAACGGCGCCAAACTCAAAGAAAGGGAGCGCATGGACACGGAAAAAAGGGCAGAGATAGCCCTTCTATTGCTACTGTTGGGCTTGATCGGAATATTAGAAGGACTCTATCACGCGGGCATAATGCCAGCCCAGCCAGAGAAAATTTCGATCTTCTTCGGTGGCCTTCTGACGGCCGTCGGGGGATTGATCGTGGGGGGTTGTTACGGTTACTACATCTTTTTTTTGAAGTAATCGAAACCCTCTTTCGGGGCGCGCCACGCGCCCCTTCATTTTTTTATCAAATTATCTTTCTCTCAAAACTTCCTCCACAATTTTTTTCTCATCCCACGGAACCTTCCTTCCCTTTTCCAAGCACATCCAAACTTCCCCGCCCTTACCGGTTAAAATAACCACATCCCCGGGCTTCGCGAGCGAAATCGCTTTTTTAATCGCCTCCCTTCTGTCAATAATTTCATAAATCCTTAATCCTTGATCCTTAATCTTTAATCCTTCATCAGCCCCTCTTCTTACGTCCCGAATAATCTCAATCGGCGATTCATTGTAGGGATCTTCGTTAGTAAGCACAATCTCATCGCAATATCTCGCCGCAATCTTCCCCATCTCTGGCCTTTTCCACTTATCTCTCCCCCCTCCTTGGCTACCAAGTAAACAAACAAGTTTTGGCGATTCGTGGTTCGTGTTGTTCGCGACATCATTCGTGTCATTCGTGTTGGTAAACAATCTCGCTGTCTTATAACACTCCTCCAAGCTCTTCGGTTCATGAGCGTAGTCCACAACAACTACAAAAGGTTCTTTTTGAACAATCTCAAATCTCCCCAAAATGGGCGTCGGATTCTTTAGCGCCTCCGCGCATTTCTCCAAAGAAACCCCGAGCGCCCGCGCCATCGCAATCGCCCCTACCGCATTATACACATTAAATTCTCCTATCAGTGGGACCCTAAAATGAATATTTTCTATATCAAACTCTGATCCAACGTCAGTAAGTTTAATGTTTTGAATTTTGATATTCGAATTTGTTTCGGATTTCGGATTTCGTCCGTCAGCTGGCGGATCGGATTTATTTTTTAGCGTATATCCAACTCGCGTCCGAACCGGACACGCTAAAAAATGCCCCACGTTCTCATCATCCAAATTATAAACCCCGATTCCGTCTGCATCCCGAACCGTGCCGAAGGATTTCTTTCGCGCGATTTTTTCAAACAACCCTACTTTAGTGTCTCTGTATTTCTCAAACCCCCCGTGCCTTTCAATGTGCTCCGGCGACAAATTCGTAAAAATCGCCACGCTGTAATCAATAAAATTGTGCCGATACTGCAACATTCCTTCTGAAGTCGTTTCTATAACAGCGTGCGTACATTCCTTTTTTACCATCTCCGCCAAAAGTTTCTGTAATTGAAGCCTCCCAGGCATTCCCTGCTTTGTGTCATTAATTCTCTTTTCATCGCCAAATCTAAAATACACCGAACTCGTTACTCCTGTCTTATGCCCCGCCATATTCAAAATATCCGCGAGCAAATTCGCGGTTGTCGTCTTTCCCTTCGTTCCTGTTACCCCTATCACAAATAATTTTTTTGAGGGTTTTCCATAAAACCAGTGCGCCAAAAAAGCCAGCATAAAATGATATGCAGAAACCAAAAAAAACGGAGAAATGTTTCTTAAAAATCGCAGCATGATTGAGATGTGTCCGTTAATGTCTAAGCTCTTTTATCGCCGCCTTAAACCTATCCTGAAATCCTTGAACCTCCTTGCTTATGAGGCGAAGCGCCTCCTTTACCTTATCTCGCGAATACCCCAAACCAACAAGCGCGTCTTCAACATCCGCGTCCATCTTCATGGATTGAACAAGGTCGCCCGAACCCTGAACCGTAACCTTTCCACGAAGCTCCAAAATAACCCGCTCGGCGGTTCTCTTCCCGATTCCGGGAACCGTTGAGAGAAGCGCGGCGTCTCCCTCCATAATGGCGGCAATAATATTGGGAACGCTTCCCAAATCCAGCATACGGAGCGCGGTCTTCGGGCCAATTCCCGAAACACTGTGAAGTAAATCAAAAAGTCGCAGACTCTCCTCTTCAAAAAAACCAAAAAGTTCCGGCGACGCGTTCTCCCGAAAAAACGTGGCGCAAAAAATTTTTACCTCTCCTTCCCGTTCGGAAAGAGCGGTTATCGTCCGCTCTCCCGCAAGCACCTTAAAAAAAATGCCCGAGCACTCCATCACAAAAAAACCTTCCCGTATCTCGCTCACCCTTCCCCGTAAAGCATAAATCATATCTTGATAATACCCCCTCAAATAAAGAGAGGCAATAATGTACAACGCAAAAATTGACTTGTTCGCCAGAAACCCGTACAATACCAAACAATAATTATTCTAGATTCTAACTTCTAGATCCTAGATTCTCAAATAATGCCAAACACCACATCAGCCGAAAAAGCTCTTCGTCAAACCAAGCGAAGGAGAATCCAAAACCTAAAAGCGCAGAAAGAAACAAGAGAGGTTATTAAAACCTACAAAAAACTGCTGGCAAGCGGAGACAAAAACAAAGCGAAAGAAGCCCTCCCTTTGGTCTATAAAAAACTTGATAAGCTCGCAAAAAAGAAGGTTATCAAAAAAAACAAAGCCTCCCGCCTAAAAAGCAGATTGTCAAAAAAACTCTCATCTTAAATCCCAAACAAGCCTCGGCAAAAGCCGGGGTTTTTCAAATCCACATACACCTATCTGTGAATGACAAAAAGGCAGAAGTGTTATTCCCTAAGCCTGTAGAAGAGTAATGTTTTTGCCTTATTTCCATAGGTATGTCTTCGGCCCCGTAGAACTTCGCCACGGGGCAGGCAAGCTCAGACAATAACGGAATTTCGTAATTCACAGCGCCTATAACTTGTCTACTAACTCACGATCGTGAGTTAGTAGACAGCAAAAGCTCTTGGAAACAGCACAGCTTTATATTTGATAATCCAAACCTATTCCCTGACAGGGTAATCTTTAATATTTTATTCCCCGAGCTTGCCTGCCCCGCAGTGAAGCTTTGCGGGGCCTGCCCCGCAGAATCCCGAAGGGATTTGTGCGGGGGGGCAAAACGACCGAAACCTCGGAGCAAGTCCGTCAGCTGATGGACGAGCGAGAATGAGTGGGGATGCTATGCCAGATTTTTCCAACAAAACTTACACTCCAAGCGCAAAACCAAGCAAAGAGGTCTCATCATCCATCTCCCCTCCCTTAATCTTCTCATCATACTCGGCGAGCAAAACCGCCTCCCTCCCTCTCGCTAAGCTCCCAAGCAAATTAAACGTATATCGCGCCTCGTCTCCGCGAAACAAAAGGAGGGAAAGAGCGAGAAGACGCCCGGAAACGTCCCTCGCCCGCAAAAGCTGAAGCGCGATTGCGAAGCTCTCGTCATACGCGTTAAACGCCAAAATTTTTTGTACGTCGGAAAGAGAAATGGGCTGTTCAAAAGAAGCAAGCGAAATCTTCTGAAGCTCCTGAAGTCCCGCGGAAGACGATTCTGCTTGAGATAACGCATATCTCAAAAGGAACTTCCACGCGGCGGACTGAAGCTCCAACCGAAGAAGCTTCGCGCGTGTCCTCAAAAACTTCTCCATCTCCGCTCCCGTAAGCCGTGGAAATTCCTGAACCAATACCGGCTCCGCGAGAAGAAACTTAAAAGCGACTTTGGGAGCGCTCTCTTGAGAAATAATAATAAACGTCTTCGGCAAAGAAAGAGCGGATGTTAAAATAGAAATCCATTCTTTTACCTCCTTCTTGTTAAATCCATCATCTTCAGAAATCTCCGAAGAACCGGTAATCAAAACTGCTTTTGAAGAAACAAAAAGAGATTGCTGGCGCAAAAATTCGCCCGCTCGTTTCCAATCTTCGGGAGCCTCTTCCAAATCCAAGGCAAGCATATCGGCATCGGCATTTTTTGCTTTGTATTGCGAAAGAATTTCGCGGCGCTTCTCCTGCCTCCGATATGAATCTTTGCCGTAAAGAAAAATAATCATAATTAAAATTTCTAATTCTTAATATCTAATGAACATCTAAGCGTCAATCTTCAAATATCTAAATATATTGTATCCTTTTAACAAGCCCAAGAAATAAAATGTGTTGGGTTGTGTAGTCGTTTGGGTTTGATTAGAAATTAGAAATTAGAAATTCATCAGAATGATTCGTTCATTCTGATGTTCCCCATACCTCATCTTCACCTTAATCGCGCCCTTTGGCAAAATTCCACGCATCCTTTCCGGCCACTCAATAAGAATAATGTTTTGGGGATCTGTAAACATTTCTTGAAAGCGTTTTCGGTCAACTGCTCCAAGTTTACGCAAACGGTAGGCGTCAATATGATACAGATTGGAAAATGCCAGCTTCTTTATATAAAGCGCGAATCGCCGAACAAGAACGAAAGTGGGGCTTGTTATTCTTCTCCGAACGCCAAGCTCCTTCGCGAACCCCTGAACAAACACCGTCTTCCCTGTTCCCAACTCTCCCGAAAGAGCCACAATCAAAGCTTCTCGGAGACCTCTCTTTCTTAAAACATCTCTCGCAAACTCTCCGGCAATCTTCCTTGTCTGATAAACCGAAACGCTTACAATATTTTTTGTCTTCTGATAATGCCTCAAAATTAAATATCCTATATTCTAGCTTCTAGCTTCTAGATTCTAGTTTCTAGTTTCTAGTTTCTAGTTTCGTAGCGTCCTTACTCCATATCATATGCCATCTCTTTTCGCGGAATGAGGCTGGGGTCTAGAGGAAGAGTAAAAGATATGGTTGTTCCCCTTCCCTCCAAAGAACGAACCTCAATCTCTCCGCCATGATTTTTGATAATATTTTTCGCGATATAAAGCCCCAAACCGCTACCGTTTGGCTCAACCTGAACGGCATTCTCTCCGCGAGAAAATTTCTTAAAAAGATTTTGAGTATGTTTCTCCGGAATACCGATTCCCGTATCCTGTACGGTTATGTTTACAAACGGAGCGTCTTTCATTTGCTCAACAGATACGGTGGCGGAGCCGTTTTTTGTGTTGTACTTCAAGGCGTTATCAATCATGTTTGAAAGCACCATCCCAATTCGCTCGGGGTCGGCCGTAAGCGTGAGTGTCTCCATATTTGAGGAAACAAAAGAAAGACTAATCCCCGCCTCTTTCGCGATAGGGGTCGCTTGAGAAACAATGTTTCTGATAAAACTTACAAGCTCCATATTCTGAAACCGATAACCAAACTTGCCTCCCTCAATGCGCGCGGCGTCCAAAAGGTCATTTACAATTTTAAGAGCTCTTGTGGCAAGACCCCCTCCGTCCTCCGCTATCGTCTTTAGGTTTGGCTTGTCTCCCAACTCGCGAACCAGGGACTCAAATGCCCATCCAATCGCGGTCAGAGGAGTGCGGAGCTGGTGCGCGGCAACATCTAAAAATTCTCGCTTGGATTCCACCATCTCCTCCTCTCTCGTGCTATCCCGAAATATCTTAATAAATATTTGAGAGTTTCCAGTAGCGTCAGTCAGACGATTCAGGCTCGTGCGAAGCCTAAGGCGAGGTTTCTCAAGCGTGATTTCCATAACTTGCGGCCATCCCGAATCGGATACCTGCGCGACAACGGGAGCGAGGCTTGGAAACATAATTTGGGTAAGATGGGAAAGCTTTGAATCCGCGTTTGGGTCGGGAGAAACAACCCTCCCCACAACCTCTTCCTTCTTTAAACCAAGAATTTTTTCCGCCGCGCTGTTTAAAAAAAGAATCCGAAATTCCGGCGTATAAAGAATAACGCCGTCTCCCAGCGTCTCCATCAAAAGCTGAAGCTGTGATTCTTCATTACGCTCCGTTTTTTTGTGCTGTTTTATAATATTCTCAAAAAAATTCCCCATAATGTTTCTGACGCATTTCTATGGTACTTCAATCTATTTCCGTCTTCGTAGATTCGTATTTATTCGTAGATTAGTAGCCATTTGTAAATTCGGATGATTCGTAGTTTCGGAGCGGTTACTCCATCTCTCCCCAATTTTTCCCTCTCTTCACGTCCACTCTCAAAGGAACAGAAAGCGGATAAGCGCCCTCAACGCAACTCCGTATCTCTCGCGAAGCCTCTCCTAGAATATCATCCGAAACCTCGAAGAGCAATTCGTCGTGTATGGAGAGGAGAAGAGACGCTTCTTCTTTCGTCCATCTTTTCTTTTGAAAGAGCCTGTCCGTCTGAATCATGGCAAGCTTAATAATATCCGCCCCCAAACTTTGAACAGGCATATTAATTGCCATGCGCTCAATCTCCGAAAGAAAGCGCGGATGCGAAGTCCCAACGGGAAACCAGCGCTTCCTGCCATTTAAATTTGAAACAACTCCGGACGTCCTCGCTCCTTCCTTCACCTTCTCTTGCCACAAGCGAATTGCTGAAAAATTCCGAAAGTATTCCTCAATAAAGATTTGAGCCTCTTTCAAAGAAGAGCCGACCGCCCTACTAAGCGCTCGCGGTCCCATACCATAAATAATGCCAAAATTAAGCGTCTTTCCCAATCCGCGCATCTCGTTTGTCACCTTATCCAATGGAACCTTAAAGACTTTAGAAGCGGTTAAACGATGTACGTCTTGCCCTTCCTCAAACGCCCTCGTAAGCTCCTCGTCTTTTGTAATATGCGCGAGAAGGCGAAGCTCAAGTTGGGAATAATCAAAAGAAAGGAAGCTTTTTCCCTCACCTGCTATAAATGCCTTGCGAAGAGGCACTGCCCACCTGGACTCTCTTGGAATGTTTTGCATATTTGGCTTTTCAGAACTCAAACGACCCGTCGCGGTTCCCGTCTGAAGAAAATGCGTGTGAATTCTCCCGTGCTCTTCCAGTTTTATAAGAGGTTCAATATACGTTGACGCTACTTTAAATGTTTCCCGATATTCAAGAAGAAGAGGAATAACAGGATGCGCCTCCTTCGTCTCTTCCAAAACCTCCTCGCGGGTTGAGTGTTGTCCCGTCGCGGTTTTTTTTGAATTCCCGCGAATTTTCAGCTTCTCAAAAAGCACCTCTCCCATCTGTTTCGGAGAATTGATATTAAAGGTTTCTCCGGAAGCGGAATAAATCTTCTCCTCCAAAATCTTCAATTCCTCATCCGCCTCCTTCTTCAGTTCCCCCAGCGCCTCAACGCGTATACCAATTCCGGACAATTCCATCTTCGCAAGCACCGGAACAAGAGGCATCTCTATCTCCTCAAATACATATTCAAGCCCCTCTTTCCTAATATTCTCCTCAAGAATAAGAAAAAGAGAGATTGTAATGCTTTCATCGTCCTCCTCTCGCGGTAAAACCTTCAAAAATCGCCTGCCGATCGCGGCTTTTGTTGTTTCCTTATCGGGAGAAAGAAGCCACGCCGCAATTTTCACATCAAAGAAGGGGGGGAGAATCTCCTCTCTTGATTCCTTCAAAATCTCCTTCCAGTCATACGCGACCTTCATTTTATTTGTCTGAAGAAGAGACTGATGTTCCCTACAAAACGCGGCGTGAGGAACAACGACAATATGCGAGGGTGGCTCCTTTTTCACCATGGGCGCCTCATCCGCCTCGGATGTTTTTTTCTGAAAAACACCTCCCTTCCCCATTCTTCTTTTTATGCTTTCAAATCCCATACGCGTCAAATAAGCCTCGATTCGTTCCTCCTCGGGTTCTTTTCTTTCCAATTCTTCAAGCGTTGCTGTAATAGGAACATTGGTGTTGATGGTCGCGAGTTTTTTTGAAAAGAGCGCGACGTCTTTATGAGAAAGAATTTTTTTCGCCAAAGGATGCTGTTCTTTCATCTTCTTAAATATCCCTTCCACGCTCCCAAATTCCTGAAGAAGAGAGGCGGCCGTCTTGGGACCAACCCCGGGAACCCCCGGAATATTATCAGACGCGTCTCCGACAAGCCCTTTGTAGTCGGTAATTTGCGCCGGTAACACAGAAAATCTTTCCTCCACGGCCGTTTCGTCATAAGTTACAATGTCTCCCAGTCCCTTTCTTGGCGTCTGCACAACCACCCCCTCTCCTTTCACCAGTTGAAGAGCGTCTAAATCTCCGGTCAAAATAATAATATGAAGGTTTTGGTGTTTGAATGCTTCTACAAGCGTACCGATAACATCGTCCGCCTCAAATGTTGGACACTCAAACCATCTAATACGAAGAACGTCTAAAAGTTCGCGCGCGCCCTTAATTTGAGAAACAAGCTCATCCGGCGCTTTTGGACGATTCGCCTTGTATTCTTGAAAAAGCTCCTTCCGAAACGTCGCTTCCGGACGGTCAAATGCCGCTCCAATATATTCGGGTTGTATATCTTTGATTGCCTTAAGAAGAATACTCATGAGCCCATAAAGAGCTCCGGTCGGTTCCCCGCTCGGCCCCTGAAGAGGAGGGAGCGCGTGAAATGCCCGATGAATAAAAGCATTCGTGTCTATAAGAAGAAGAGTCTTCATATAAAGAATAGTACCACTCTTTCGCCAAGCAAATCTATTAGACCTATTACGTAAAGATTTTCGTCACGAAATTTCAAAATCATGAGCGAAACGAAGTCAAAAAAAGTGAGGAATATACAGCGTATCTTGTGAACTTTTTTTGACAAGTTGTAGCCATGATTTTGGAATTGCAGTAGAACAATTTTTACGCAATAGATCTATTGTCACAAAGCCTCAAACGAGATATTCTAAATCTGTCATGACGAAATCAGACTCTCTATCAGAAAAAGTTCACTCTCAAAAAAGAAAGGAGGAGGAAAAGGACGCGGAACGGCGCGCTCAAAAACTTGGTTTTCTGTATCTTGACCTTATTTCGGTTAAGGTGCCGACAGAAATTAAGGCGCTTGAAATTCTTCCTGAAGAAGAATCAAGAAAAACCCTCCTCTGCCCCCTTCACCTTCTCCGCAACAAACTTATTATCGCGGCATTTGACCCGACGTCAGAAAACTCCAAGAAAACCCTTAAACGCTTGGAAGAAAAATATGAGCTACAGATTGTCGTCGTGTCTTTAAGCAGTCTTGAAAACGCGTGGGGATATTATAAATACACCACGGACGAAACAAAAGAAATCAGCGGGAGGGTAGAAATTAACGAAGAAAGGCTTCTCTCCATCCGAAACGAGATTAAAGCGATGCCAGAAGCAAAAAACGCGGTTGAACGAGCCGAAGCGGGACACACCTCACAGTTATTGGAAGTTGTATTGGGAGGAGCGCTCGCTCTTTCTGCCTCTGACATTCACTTAGAAGCCATGGCGTCCTCGGGCATCCTACGCTTTCGCATAGACGGACTCTTGCATACCGTCTACGACGTCCTACCTCTTCAAATATATCGTTCTCTTCTTACCCGCATTAAGCTCCTTTCCTCCTTAAAACTAAACATCACTTCGGAGGCGCAAGACGGAAGGTTTACCATTGACCTGAAAGAACAGGATATTGAAATAAGAACATCCGTCATCCCTTCAGAATACGGAGAAACAATTGTGATGCGCGTGCTTGACCCATCCTCTTTAAAAATTGACTTGGAAGAACTTGGCTGGAGAGAAGATGACTTAAAAATCTTAAACGAAGAGATTGTGAAACCAAACGGACTCATCCTAAACACAGGCCCCACGGGTTCGGGAAAAACAACAACGCTATACGCGATTTTAAGACGCGTCTTTCGTCCGGAGATTAAAATTATTACGATTGAAGACCCGATAGAATACCACCTTTCGGGAATTTCACAAACACAAGTGGATACTGAAGCAAAATACACGTTCGCGAGCGGGCTCCGCTCCATATTGCGGCAGGACCCAAATATCGTGCTAGTGGGAGAAATCAGAGATAAAGAAACCGCGGGCATCGCGATAAACGCCTCCCTCACCGGCCACCTGGTGTTTTCAACCCTTCACACAAACGACGCGGTGGGCGCAATTCCGCGTCTTTTTGATCTTGACGTAAAACCGCAGGTGATGGGCCCGGCGCTCACGCTTGTTGTCGCGCAAAGACTTGTTCGGACACTCTGCAAGGCCTGCAAAAAACCGCTTCCGACTGATTCGGAAACGCAAAAAAAACTCTCCTCCTTTCTTCAGTCGCTTCCGGCAAGAGTTTCACGAGACCCCTACTCCAATCCCAACTTGTTTGAGTCCGTAGGCTGTTCCGCGTGCAACAACTTCGGATACAAGGGAAGGATTTCCATTTTTGAGCTCTTCCGAGTTGATGAAACCATTGAAAACTTGATATATCAAAACCCGACGGAAACACAGCTAAGACTCGCGGCAAAAGAAAAAGGCTTTGTTACGATGCAAGAAGATGGAATATTAAAAGTCCTCTCCGGCATCACCACTTTTTCAGAAGTAGAACGCCTAACGGGATCCATCTCTTTTTTACAAAAAACTTCCTAACGTTTGCGTTGGAATGTTATTCGTAGGTTTGAATAGGTCTCAAAAATCCCAGAAACAGATCTGTGGGCGAAGTTTGCCAAAAGGCGAAAGGGACTTTACTGAAAAAAATTCAGAAAAGGAAGAATGTTTCTGAGGAGTTCCCCAGCCGAAGCCAAAGAGTCCTAAAAGCTAAGAAACGATCCAAGTTCGCCCACAGGTCCGTACCTGGGATTGTGGGTAAGAGTATAGCATATTATCTTTTTCTTGTCAACATTTAATTTATTCTAGTTATAGCTATGAAAAAGCAACCTATTCAAACTTCAGACGACAAAGAAGTTGACATCGCCCTCCGACCCTCCTCGTGGGATGAGTATGTGGGTCAAACAAAAATTAAAGAGAGTGTCCGTCTCATATTGGAAGCGGCAAAACAAAGAGGGGAAAGCTCCGACCATCTGCTGTTTTATGGACAGGCGGGGCTAGGGAAAACAACGTTGGCATATCTTATTGGAAGAGAAATGGGAGTATCTGTGCGGTCAACAACGGGGCCAACGCTTGAAAGAACGGGAGATGTGGCGGCAATTTTAAGTAATCTTGAACCGCACGAAATTCTCTTCATTGATGAAGTTCATCGGATGAGCAGCGCGGCGGAAGAAATTCTCTATCCGGCGCTGGAATCAAGAAAACTTCACCTAGTCGTGGGCAAGGGGCCTTCCGCAAAAACGGTTTCTATTGACCTTCCTCCATTTACGGTTATTGCGGCAACAACAAAGGTAAACATGCTCTCCTCTCCTCTAAGGTCCCGCTTTGGAGCGATTTTTCGTCTGGATTACTACCAAACGGAAGACATTCAAATGATTATTAAAAGGTCAGCAAATATCTTGGGCGCGGAGATAAAAGAAAAAGCCGTCCATCGTCTCGCGAAAGCGTCCCGCCTCACTCCCCGAGTCGCGAATCGCCTTCTGCGAAGAGCGAGAGACTACGCGCAAGTTCATCAAGAAAACATCATTGACGAAGAAGCCGTACTCCGCACGCTTGAAATGCTTGAGGTTGATGAGTTTGGGCTAGAACGCGCCGATCGTGAACTTCTCCAAACAATGATTGAAAAATTCAAGGGCGGTCCGGTTGGTCTAAGCTCTTTGGGAGCTGCTATCCACGAAGAGCCTGGAACAATTGAGGAAGTGTTTGAACCATACCTTATCATGCTCGGCCTCTTAAACCGAACACCAATGGGACGAATTGTTACCGAAAAAGGACGAGAGTATTTGGAAAACAAATTCTAAGCTTACCAACCCAGAAACTTACAACTTTCAACTTATTTATAAACTATCCAATCTGATTGTCTCACCCCCCCATCCTTATCAAACACCTTCAAAAAAATCTTATTTTCCTCCTGCAACTGGTCAAACACATACCACCGAAAGGGATATGATGTTCCTTGCGGAGAAACATTGCTTACAAGCTTATCATTCACATAAAGCTGAACGGTCTTAATGTCCTTCTCACTGACAACATCCGCGCTTACTAAAAATGGCGAGGAAACAAAACTTCCGTTTTTTGGCAAAACATTCATCACATCAATCGTTTCGGAAAAAACAGGCGCGAGTCCTCCGAAGAAAGATGACGGAAGCGCTTTTTGATACGAAGAGTAAGAAGAAATGTTTCCTCGCGCCCAAGCCTGCACAGCCTCCTCCCAATTCACGAATTGAGAGTCTTGATACGGATTATTGGGAAATGCTCCTAACGGGTCATTCTTATCCACATAATAAAGAATACTGTGCGCCTGTGGGGAAGAACCGGGAACCGCCGGAGACGCCCACACGCCGTTTAACATCGGCTTTGAAGGAAGCTCCTGTGGAAGAGGGCGAGTAAATGTCTCTGATGGAAAATTCGTGAGCGCTTCGCGCAAAAAACTGCTCCAAATAGGGACGGCGGCTAAAATGCTTCCACCACTCTTTTGAAGAGCGGTATTATCATTATTCCCCGCCCAAACTCCAACCGTGAGAGATGGTGTATACCCCATCGCCCACGCGTCCCGATAATCGTTCGTTGTTCCTGTTTTCAAAGCAACCTCCCTCCCCGGAAAAACCGTAAGGGAAAGGCTTCCCTGAAAAAGCTCCGACCGCAAATCCTTATCAGACAATATCTGGCTAACCATTCGCGGATACTGGGAATCCATCACCCGCTTCGCCTTGTCTTTATAACTTTCAAGAACCTTCCCCTCCCGGCTCTTCACCTCCAAAATCATCGTCTGGTCATGGCGAGTTCCCTCCTGGGAAAGCGTGGCGTAAGCATTTACAAGCTCCACGAGCCTCACCTCCCCGCCTCCCAACACAAGCGAGAGCCCGTATCGCGCCCTCTCTCCCAACGTGGATATTCCAAAATCGCGAAGCGTTCCAAGCACCGAATCAAAACCGGCAAGATACAGCACCTTAACCGAAGGAATGTTTAAAGACTGCGAAAGCCCTTCGGCAAGAGTTGTTGGCCCCCGAAAAATTCCATCAAAGTTTCTCGGATGAAAACACTCCTTGTTCTCAACTAAGAAATTAGGAGAGGCGGGACAATTTGGGTTCTGCGCCGAAAACTCCGTGGGCACATCAAACACAACCGATTGCGGAAGGTATCCTTTTGAAAAAGCCGTCGCGTACGCGAAAGGCTTAAGAGCAGACCCCGGCTGGCGAAGCCCCTGAAGAGCAACATTAAAACTTGGCTCAAACTTACAACTCACTCCCGGCACGCACCCCGCGGGCTCGGAATCAAGAAAAGGGTCTTTTGAGCCGACAAGCGCGAGAATCTGTCCCGTCTTTGGATCCTGCGCGACAAGCGCGGCGTTTCGTCCGTCATACAACTCCGAATTTCGCGCCGCGCCCTCGGTAATAGCCCTCTCCGCAATCTCCTGCAACTTCCAATCCAAGGTGGTAATAACTCTTAGTCCGTCATTCATAACCGCCTTCTCTCCGTACTTTTCAAGCAAGTAATCCCGAACCGCGAGCGAAAAATGGTAGGCTCTCATTAAAGCGGGTCTCTGAATAATAGCAAGCTTCTCCTTCTTCGCCTTTTCCGCCTCCTCCTTTGAGGCAAAACCCAAAGCAACCATTCTGTCTAACACGTAGTGCTGTCTTTGAAAAAGCTCCTTCGCGTTGCTTCCAAATGGAGAAAAATAGGTTGGCGCCTTCAAAAGAGACGCGAGAAGCGCCGACTCCGAAAGCGTCAGCTCCTTCGCGTGCTTGTCAAAATACGTCTCGCTCGCCGCCTCAACTCCGTAAGCGTTTGAACCAAAAGGAATCTGATTAAGGTATAGATTGAGAATCTCGTCCTTTGAATATCGGCTCTCAAGTTCAATCGCGATAATAAGTTCCTTTAATTTTCTGGTAAGCGTTTTCTCACGGCTTAAAAACACGTTTTTCGCGAGCTGTTGAGTAATCGTGGAACCTCCCTGCGCGAATCGCCTCTCTTTTAAATTCACAAGAGCGGAACGCGCGATAGCCTTCCAGTCAAACGCGGGCTGATTGTAAAAATTATCATCCTCCGCGGCAAGAGCGGCTTTTTTTAAATAACCCGGAATCTCCTCAAAAGGAATAATAGTTCTTCTCTCCTCCCCATGAGCCTCATAAAGCAAAATCTTTCCGGTTCGGTCAAATAGTTTGGTTGATTCCACTATCTTTTTTGTTTGCAGTTGGGAAGACGAGGGGAGCTTAACAACAAGAAAAGAAACATAAAGAGCGCTTGTGGAAGCAACAAAAAGAATAAAAGAAAGAAGAACTCCAAAAAAAACAAAAAACACCCTCCATCTGGAAATACGGCGCCCCCTTATTCGCCGAGCAATTTTTTTAAGTTTTTTTGAATGTCCTCTAAAAAATTTCATAATCTATGCCCATACAAGTGTATCACTAGAATCTTCAAATCGTAAGCTTGTCAAAACTCCACAAAATGTAATCTCTAAGCTCTAAACAATTTCAAATATCAATCCGTCAGCTGACGGACAAAACACTTTCCCCATTTTTTTGAAATTTGGGTTTTGAATTTGTTTAGAGATTAGAAATGAGAGCTTAGAGATTAAACTTTCAGCTTGTCGTAAATCCAACAGCCCCTCACAATTTCTGTTCGGGGCCGTTAGATATTAAAAATTTTGTCTTACATCTCCTCGTCTTCTTTCTCATCCATGCCCTCATCCATATCCTCCTCGTCCATACTCTCATCCGCGTCTTCCTCGTCATCCTCGTCGGAAGAAAGAGAAAGGGGGGCGGGGCGCACCAAGGTTTCCAACTCTAACATCATAAAAAATATATTAGACCTACTGCGTAAAGATTTTCGTCACGAAATTTCAAAATCGTGAGCGAAACGAAGTCAAAAAAAGTGAGCAATATACAACGTATCTTGTGAGCTTTTTTTGATAAATTGCAACTATGATTTTGGAATTGCAGTAGAACAATCTTTGCGCAGTAGGTCTATTCTTCTCAAACGACCTTTGGATAAGTATTGGGACCTCTCTCGCGATTATCCCATGATTCTTGGGGTAGTATAATAAATTCTCTCCGTGTGTCAACAGGAGTTTTTTTATTAAACATGAGAGGGAGGCGCGTGATGAGAAATCGCGATTGCGACAGCGAGCGCGTCCGTAACGTCATCCAACTTACCAGTGCCAGAAATTTGCAAAAAATGCCCCACCATGCGGGCAACCGCCTGCTTTGATGCTCTACCACTTCCGGCAACCGCGAGCTTAACCTCGAGCGGCGTAAGCTCAAAAAAAGGCAGTGAAGAAAAAGAAAAGACGCGAAGAATAACGCCTCTCGCCTGCGCGACATCAATGGCGGTTTTTTGGTTGGAAGAAAAATAAATTTTCTCAACACCCGCAATACGAGGACGATAAGAAGTGATAAGGCCCTGGAGTTCCCTGTCTAAAACAAGCAATCTTTCGGCTAAAGAGAGGGGGGGGAGATTAAAAATCCCGCTCTGAACATGAAAAAGCTTCCCGTTCTTTTTTTCAATCACCCCATACCCAATCCTCGTCGTACCGGGATCAATTCCAAGAATAATCATAAAAATGCTAAATCCTAATCGGAGTTTAAGGTTTAGAGATTAGAGTTTAGGATTTAGAGATTATCCTCTAATTGGCATCACAACATACAAAAGCCTGTGCTCTCCCTTGCTCCGAAGCATAGCAGGCTTGTCGTTTCCGGCAATCGCCAAAGAAATTTCAGGCCCCTTAAAAGTCTTTAAGCCGTCCAAAAGATACTTCCAGTTAAAGGTAAGCTCAAAGCCCTCTCCCTCTATGTTCGCGGGCATCTTGTACACATTCTCTCCTAAGGCGCCTTGAGAAGACTTAATTTCCAAAAATTTCTTCCCTCCTGAAGCCTCTAAAAGAACATCATTTCCTTTTCCCGAAAGCGAGCTCACCGTTCGCACGGCGTTCAAAAATTCCAAACGGTCAAGAAATGCTTCGCTTTTAAATCCGGAGGGAATAATCTGGCGATAATCGGGAAAAACGCCGGCAACCAGACGTGAAATCACGCGTCCCCGCGGAACAAGAAAGAGAATTTGTGTTGAATCGTATGATATTCTAATCTCCCCATCTTCGCCCGTCGACGCCTCAAACAATAACTTCGGCATGGTGGAAACGGTGCGAATGGGAATGGTAAGCGAAACGTCTCGGGAAGAAGACGTGAAAGAATTGACGGCAATAATTCTTTCCGCGAGACGAAAGCTGTCGGTGGCGGCAAACGCAAGCTCTCCGTCGCAAATTTGAATATGTATACCACTAATCTCCGGCCGAATATCGGAATAAAGAGTTGCTTGAGAAGTTTGAGACATCGCCTCAAGAAACACAGAAAAAGGAAGAGTAATTTCTCCTCTCACTTCAGAGAGAACCGGAATAATGGGAAAATCATCGGAAGCTTGCCCATGAATATTCGCCTCATAATTTTCGGTAATAATATGAAGAGTTTGGTGTTGTGGTGAATCTATTGAGCCCGCAATCTGCTCCAGCGTAATTCTCTCACTGGAAAGATTCTTCACAATGTTATAAAACACCTGAAAAGGAACAGTAAAACTGCCCTCGCGCACAACTTTGCACAATAAAGAGTATTCAATAACAAGTTCTAGATCGGTTGTGGTAAGTGTAAGTTTTTCATTTTGCGCCCGAAGAAGAACGTGTTTTAAAATAGGCAAACTGGTATGTTCTCCCCCAACCGACTTCTCAACCACCCCTAACACTTCCAACAGCTTACTACGTAATACTATAGTATGTAATAAATTAGTAGTCATAGTAGAGATGGTGGATATGTGGAAAAGATAAACGAAGGAAGGAAATAAGTGAAATATATGGGAGATATAAAAAGAAAAACATGTGGATAATTCAACGTCTGGCGGGGATAAAACAAGGGAACGACCCCCAAAAAGAAAATAAGAAGAACTTATCCACGCGCAACCCCCGCCTCTCTCCAGCGCTTATCCACAACTTGGTAAAAAGAACAATATTAATTAGGTGCTCTTCTCCAACCCCTCTCTGATAAGCATGATTTTTTGATTGAGCCCGGAATTTTGGCTAATCTCTTTCGCAACCTTCTCGTACGCGTGAATCGCTGTCGTGTGGTCTCTCTTTCCCATTTTTTCTCCGATATGCGGATAGGAAAACCCAAGAACCTCTCTCATAAGATACATACAAATTTGCCGGGGTTCAACAACCTCCCTCTTTCTGCTCCGGCTAACAAGCTCTTGGGGGGAAATTCCAAAAAATTGGGCGACAACCCGAACGACATCCGCTGTGGCGACACGCTTAGAAACTCTAGTTGTTGCCTCATGAATAATATCCTCAAGCTTTTTCGTGGTAACCCTCTCGTTTTTAACTTGCTGGCAAAAAATAATCTTATTGAGGACTCCCTCAGCCTCCCGAATGTTGTTTTTCACCCGCAAAGCAACCTCCTTTAAAATATCCTCGTCTATTGAAACGCCGTGCTCCTGCGCTTTTGCCCGCAAAATCGCGAATCTCATTTCGTAATCCGGATAGGCAACATCAATAATCATACCTCCCTCAAATCGGGAACGGAGCCGTTCCTCAAGCGTGGGAATGGCGGCGGGTGGGCGGTCGGAAGACATAATAATCTGCTTATTGTGTTCGTAGAGTGTGTTGAACGTATAGAAAAACTCCTGTTCGGTTGCCGGCTTCCCTCCGATAAACTGAATATCGTCAACTATCAAAACATCAATATCGCGGTACTTGGTTTTTACGTCCTCCATGCGCTTGTTCCGAAGCGCCCACACGACATCATTGATAAACCGCTCGGACGTAACGTAAAGCACCCGAACCTTGTTGTAGTATTTTTTCAAAATCTCGTTTCCGGCGGCCTGAATAAGGTGAGTTTTTCCAAGCCCAACTCCCCCGTAAATAAAGAGAGGGTTATACTTTTTCCCCACATCTTCAATAATGGCCTGCACGGCGGCGTACGCGAGCTCGTTTGATGAACCGACAACAAAAGAATCCAGCGTATATCGGGGATTGATGTTAGTTTTTGGGTCAATATGAAGCTCCAAAAGGGGCTCTTGGGGCTTAAGAAACTGTGAAACCACCGCGTTCCCCCCCTGCTTTCTTTGAATACGCCTCTGAACAGCCTCGGCGGTATTGGCATTCACAACCGCATAGTCAACGCTTCGGATAGAGCCGTCCAAGTTGCGAAGCGACCCTAAAATAATTTTATGATACCTGCTCTTTACCCACTCCTTGGCGAAATTGTTTGGAAGTCCGACAAGCACCGCCCCGTCCTTCTCGTCTTTACTCACAAGCTGGCTCTGTTTCATCCAGGTAAGAAAGTTCGGGCGGGAAATCTGCGCCTCAATGTCTCCCAACACCACCTCCCAAATTTCATCGTTGTTCATAAAAAAATATGTTACAAAAACTCTTCTTACTGCGTTAATGATAACGATATTTTTCTGCCTTGCAACGTTGAAGAAGAAAGAGATGTGTGCTTTAATCATCCACCGCGCGAAAAAAGTTCGCGCTAAAGTTAATAACCTGTGGAAAACATGAAAAAAAACGAAACCTGTACAAAAAAAAGAACATCAGATATAATAAAAAGGCAATTAAAGAAGAGAAAACACCAAACAGCACCTTTTTAAGTCGTTGTTTTGCGCTTTTCTCTTTAATCCTTACTCTTTCACGTATGAAAAGACCCTATCAGCCAAAAAAGAAAAAAAGAGCCAGAACGCACGGCTTTCAAAAGAGAACGAAGACGCCGGGGGGAAGAAATGTCTTGAAAAGAAGAAGAAGAAAGGGAAGAAAGAAGCTAACGGTATAATAAAACCGACCCGCCCCAATAATCGGTGGGCTTGCCCGCCGGGAGGCGGGCAATTTTTGTATGTCTATGTCAAAAGCGCTCTTAATAAAAAGAAGAAGAACGGGAGAGGGAGCGCCCCCTCTTTTTATCGTCGTTGGAAAAAAGATATTTCCGAAAGCAACAGCGAGAAATCTCATCAAAAGGAGGCTCCGCGCGATTATGCGCCCAGTGTTGCAAGAAAGGAAAGAAGCGTTCACAATCATAGTGCAAAAGGAAGCGAAGGAGATGTCGTTTCAAGAGTTAAAAGAAGCAACTCTGTCAAATATCGGAAAACAAAAATAAACGGCGCCAAATATGGGAAATTTTTTTCACGCCATTCTCTACGAACCGATCTTAAAACTGCTCATCTGGATATACGAGACGATAGCCTTTAACAGCTTCGGGCTCGCGGTCATATTTCTTACGATAGGAATCCAAATCATTCTCTTTCCCCTCTTTTGGAAAAGCGCCAAACATCAGGCGGTTATGCAAAAGCTTCAGCCGAAGGTGAAGCATATTCAAGAGAGTTTGAAGCACGACAAAGAAAAACAGGCAACAGAGCTCTTGAGTCTCTACAAAGAACATAAGATAAACCCCTTCGGAAGCGTCCTTCTTCTCTTTGTTCAGCTCCCAATTATTATCGCGCTTTATCAGGTACTCTTAAAGGAAATCTCAAGCGGGCTTTTTGACAATTTTATATTTTTAGGCTTAATTGACCTAAGGCAAAAAAGTTTGATATTGACACTCATCGCTACTCTCCTGCAATATATTCAGGGAAGGTTGAGTCTGCCAAAGACACAAGAGGCGAAAGGAGCAAATCCAATGGCGGATATGGGAAAGATGATGTTATATATGGGGCCCATCATAACTCTGGTGATTCTTCAAAGCCTACCCGCCGCCCTAGGGGTCTACTGGATAACCTCAACCATCTTCACCATTGGCAGGCAGATAATAATCAATAAAAAAATGAAAGAAAAAGAATTGAAAGTCCAAACATCATGATGGAAAAAATTGTAAAAAAACTGGAAGAGGCGATTGAGCTGATGGGGTTTGAGAAGCCGAAAATTACGATAGATGAAGAATATAGAAAAATTTCCGTCTTTATTGATGATGATATCGTGCAGTCGCAGGCGGAAGAAATGCTTCCGGCTCTGGATCACGTCTGCAACGCCATGTTAAGGAAGGAAGGGATTCAATCTTACGTCGTGGACTTAAACTACTACCGCAAAGAAAGAGAGCGCTTAATCATAGAACTTGCTCGAGCGGCGGCGCACAAGATAAAGATAACAAAGGAAGAGGTAGAGCTTCCTCCAATGAACTCTTACGAAAGAAGGGTTGTGCACGTGGAGCTTGCCGACAAGCCCGACCTAAAAACTGAAAGCTTAGGAGAAGGAAAAGACAGAAGAGTGGTAATAAAACTCATTGAAACGGCGTAAAAAGCTAATCTCTAATTCTGTTTTTGAGATTTAGATTTATTTAGAACTTAGAGATTAGGATTTAGAGATTAACTTTATATACCCCTCCATCATATCGGTTTAAGAAATAAAGTTCTCCATTGGAATATCTGGGATATATGCCATCAATCCCGGGAATTTCAGCCCCATAGCTGGAAAAAATCTTCTGAAAGAAAAAGGTATTTGTGTCCAGGCTGTATAAGTCGTCAATCGTCATAAGGGCTTTTTTGTAATAATCGTCCGGAAGGTGTGTTGATTCAAAAAAATCCTGCGGAACAAAGCAAAAAATCTCGCCATCATTGCTCGTGCATTTCTCGGGGAAGGTAGAAATGGAAAGAGGGAGAACTGATTCTTTTTGTGGGTTCAACGCGTCAAAGCCTCCATTCGTGCTGAATCGGAAAAGAATCTTCCCGTCGGGTGACCAGTGGAGAGAAAGCCCCTTTTCCGGAGCAAAAAAGGGACGAAAAAGGAGCGTTTTCAAATCAAGCTCCCACGCCCTTCCCTCATAAGACTCGGAAGGAAGCTCGGTAAGAAAAAGCCGGTCGGGAGAGGAAAGAAAACGGAAATGGGTGTTAAGCAGGCGAAAATTGCGCATAAGAGGCTTTATGGAAGGAGAGCCAAAGGCAAGGCGTATCTCGGAAAGCGTCTGAACCCCCTTCTCGTCCACAATACCATACAGCAACTCATCTCGCCCTCCCCACGTCGCATATCGCACCTCTTGGGGAAGGGGGCGCCACACTCCGTCAATCGTATCAAACGCGCCCCACTGAAGCTCCGCTCTGTCTCCAAAGGAAACAAGAAGGAGTCGTCCACTTGGGCTCTCGTCCGCGGTCTGGAGGTCAGAAATAGACTGAGACAGAACCTCCTCGTCAGGCTCGTCGTCAGAAATCAAAAAGACTCTTCCCTCGGGCGTAAGGTAGTATGCCTCTCCCGTATCGGAAACAATCCAGTAGCGAAAAGCCTCTCCGTCTGAAACCTTCTTGGGAAGAATGGAAGAGGAAGAAGCCGTATCGGGAAGCTCAACGTCTGCCTCCAAATTCGGAACAGTCTCTCCTCCAGTCGCGGGAGGTGATTGAGGAGAAGAAACCTCCTCCGTTCCCAGCGCTCTCGTCCAAACAACATACACTCCAATCCCAAGGAGAACGACAAGAGAAACGAGAATAGCGATTTTAATAAAAAGCGGTTTCATGGCTTATAATTTAAATTCAACGTGAAGGTGTCGGATTTTTTCATCATAGTTACAATTAAATCTATATTCTTTATCCTCGGGCGTAGTACAAATTTTAGTAATTTGATAGAAACGTTTTATCGCTAACGCATCACTAGACCTTTTTTTTGTTAAAAGTTTAGCAAGGGCATCGTTCCAACCAAGGTCAACCACAGGTCTGTCTGGTCCGTGAGCATTATGTCCAACTTCCGTTCCGCCGGTAATAATAAAACTACAACCACTTTCCTGTAGACAGCCAGAGTAAATTTTATTTAAATTTTTAGCGGTACTTTTTGGAAGTCCCGTCAAGCTTGTGCATCCAGCATATTGTTGGTCAATACAAGCGCCTCCGCCCGCACCTTTTCCACAAGAACTACTAATCGGAATACCAGTGTCTAAACCAACTAAAGCCATCTGCGCGTTAATTTCTTCAACAGTCGCTTTTTGAGAGGCCGGGCAGTTGTCATTTGTCACATTCCTGTTCCCCCCCTCTCCTTGAGTCTCGGTTTTTTCTTCTCCTTCTGGTTGTTCAACTCCATCAGGTGCTACACAAGGCAACCAAGCGCCAAAATTATTTGATTTTGGATATATTTTTTGTTTAATCTTTCCATCATCATCCTCGACCCTGTTAAAGGCATATATAAGACATTGAGCATTTTCCACTCCAGCAGCAGGAGGATCAGTGTTCCTAGTGAGGTAATCTATACCTGACGGAAGAGGAAGCTCCTTACCAGCAACATAGTAAAAAGGATATTTAAAAACAGTCATGCCTTCTTTAACCCATTCCTTAAAATCAGGAGTGCTACAAAAAAATTTCTTTTCGCACAATATGTGCTTTCCACTGGCGTTTTCTCCTTTAATAAAATCCTCAAACTTTGGACAGCCCTCAATCGCCTTCCCTGGGCAAACTTCAGGTTCTGGAATATAACATTGGCAGATTTGTTTGCCACCCGTAATTGCTACCGGAGCCTCGCCACGACCGCAAGGCTTAAGTCCTCCAGGCTTGTATTCAGGATTTTTTTGTTGTTCAGCCTCAATTGAACCGTCTTGATTTTTAACATCAACAGAAATAAACTCTTGCAAAGTAGATTCCTTCGTACATTCGGGATTTTTTTCAGGCTTCTCAAGCTCAGGCAGAGTAAGCGTAACAAGCTGGGGATTAATTGTCCGAAGGATCAAATGCGCCCCGAAAAGAAGAATAAGTCCCAAGATTGCCGAAGTAATCATATCCTTCCCCTCCTTCTTTTTATCAACCGCTCCTGAAACGCCGATATAAATCCCTCCTATCACAATCACTCCGACCGCGAGCGCGACGCCAAGCCCTTGGGCAAAGGAATAAAGCTCTGTAATCGTCTTCAAAAAATCAGTCTCCCCAAGCCCGGGAGGTGTCTCATGTTGGGTCGCGTTCGCCGCAAACGACAAAGAAACCGAAGAAAAAAACACCGCAACAGTAAAAATAAAACGTTTTATCATATTCACATTATATTCGTAGATTAGTAGACATTTGTAGACCCGTGATGAGCGAAGTCAAACCATTTGTAGTTTGGTGGGCGCTTAACGAACATAAAGATTCAACATCTGTTTCGCGGTTTCTCCGATTCCGCCAACTCTCTTCGCGAACCCGATAACCTCCGCCTTTCCGCCGGGAATACTGCTAACCGTAAGATTAAGCAAAGATTCGCTTCCCGAAAGAAGAATCGGTCTTGCATCAATCTGCCATCCGAATTCCAGCTCCCGCAAAGAAGACGCGGAGAAAAAGTAGGGATTGGAACGAATGAGAACCTTTGTTCCGGGAGAAACAATATGTTTTGGATAGGGATGAGTAAGAACAACCCGCGGTTTCACAATGGGAATTTGAATAACCCCGCTTGCGACAGCCCCCCTCAAAGAAACCGAAGCGCGAACGGTATATATATTACTCTGCGCCTTATTTATCTGAAAAGAAATTTCCTGCAACCCCCTTCCTTTCTGATATGGCTGGTTGTCCAGCGACCAGGAAATATCCGCCTGCGTAAGGTCAAGAACCCTGCCATCCTCAAAAAGAGAGACGGAGACAACCACTCGTGACCGAAGCGAAGGCAGAGCCCTTCCCTCATAAGAAGCGGGAACAAGAGTTCCCGCTCCCCATGTAAGAATAACCTGTCGGTCTATGGCAGAAGCAGTATTGGAAAAACAAACAATCAAGAACACGACAAAGAAAAATTGAACTAATATAAATTTAAGCATCTTTCAAGTTGGTAATCTCTAATCTCTAAATCCTAAAAAGTTTAATTTCTCATCTATAAATAAATTCAATGCATCGGCTGACGAACAAGCATTAAAAACGTAAGAACGTATTTTGAATTTTGATATTTGAGATTGTTTAGAGATTAGGGCTTAGAGATTAAGCAGTCCCCATCTCATATTCAGAAGGAACAAACTCTTCCTCCTCTTCTTGAATAACAGCAACGAATCTCATCTTCTCCGTCCTCCTCGCCTCTCGGTTGGTTGACCAAACACCGTAGGCGAAGACAATCGTATTGGTTGGAACAACGGGAAGAAAGTTCGCGGCATACTTCGCGACCTGATTGCCAATCTTCATCGCCCCCTTATTTCCCTTCATCGCCATCCATCCATTTGAAATCGCGGTCGCGGCCGCCTGCAGAAAAGGGGCGATAGCGAGACCAACCCCCGTTAAATCAAGCATGATTGCGATGCCGTCAAAAATAAACATCATAAAAACCCCGCCGATAATCTCAACCTCCATAAACGCCCTCACCTTTTTTGTTTTAGAATCATCAGCCATTGAAGTAACTAAAAACCAAGTCGGAAGTTTTAGCAATTAGCAACAGTCTTAGTAATTTATAATATCGTATTTCGCATTGGCGCTTGGAACTTGTATCATTAATTAGAAATTAGTAATTAGTAATTTATCTCAATCCTTTAATCTGCAATAACTGTTCGGGGTCTGTCGTGATAATCTGATCCTCGGTATACGAAGGAATGATTTTTATCGCGACGTGCTTTAATCCCGCGAAAAAAAGCCCCTCTCCAACCTTTGTCTCAAGTAAAAAGTTCTTTTCTCCCTCGGTAAGCCCGAACGCCTGCCGAACGGACTCTATTGAGGCCGGAGCCTGTTTTAAGAGAAGCTGAATGGAAGAGTTTGTGATAATCGGCCGTCCGTATTCGGAACGGAGAAAATCGTCCACGTCCTGCGTAATCGTGGTAACTCCCAAATAATACTTTCGCGCCCGCTTCACAAGCCCGAAAAGAAAGGAGGCGCTATCCTTGTACTTCATCATCCACCACGCCTCGTCAATCACAAGCACTCTGCGCTTCAGAGAGGAACGAATAAGATTCCAAACAAAGTTCAATATGACATACATCGCGATGGGCCGAAGCTCCTCCTCCAAGTCACGGATGGAAAAAACAATAAGACGGTTTTTAATATCAATGTTCGTCGGCGCGTTCGCGAACCCCGCGTACGACCCGCTCGTGAATTTTTCAAGCCTCTTCGCGAGTCCTTGTCCTCCGGCGGTGTTTGTCAAAACCGTCTGAAAGTCCTGAAACAAAGGAGGAGGAAGCGTCTGTGTCTTGGAAAACGTATCCGGCGTAATATCCCGAGAAGCGTAGGTTTCAATAAGCGCGCGGTCCAGAAGAGCCTCCTCTTCCGGCGTGATTGTCCCGAGCATCAGCTTCAAAAGCCCGGTCAAGTTTAAAATATGAGAACGGAACACGTCTGCCGGGTCCTCGTTCTCCGGAATGATGGGAATGTCAAAAGGGTTTACATGGTTTTGGGAGGAAAGCGAGATGCGGAAGTAGCTCCCTCCGATGGCGCGGGAAAGATTTTCATACTCATTTTCGGGGTCTATCACGATAACATCGGTGCCGAACATAAGAGACCGAATAACCTCAAGTTTCGTCGCGTAGGATTTTCCGGAGCCCGACTTGGCAAAAACGGTCGTATTCGCGTTCTCAAGCGAGAAGCGGTCAAAAATAATCAAACTATTGTTGTGCATATTAACGCCGTACAAAATCCCCTTGTCGGAGGTAAGGTCGGGAGAAACAAAGGGAAAAAGAGAGGACGATGGCCCGGAATTTAAGGGAGAGGTGTTTTGGAGGCGGTCGGTCGCGAGCGGAAGCGTGGAGGAGAAGCCCTCAAGCTGTTGGAAAAGAGCGGGCTTAACGTACACAAGACGGCTCTCTAAAAGAGTTGAAACAGAAGCTTCGGCCTTCTTTAGTTCCTCAATGCTTTTTCCATAGATTGTAATATAAACCCCGACCTGAAAAAGCTTCTCGCGCGCCTGCTGAAGCGAATCCCGTAGGCTTTCAAGGTCCTCATGCGCGGTCTGAAGCAGGGGGTCTCGTACCATCCCCTTCTCCTCTTTTTCCATAAGCTCCGCCTCAACGCGCGCGACCTTCTTTGTAAGATTGCGAAGCGCGAGCGAGGTATCCATCGGATGAACAAAGATGGAAATATCCATCATCTGGGGGAGATTGATAATCGGAGAAAACCATCCGCTTGAGACATAGCGGGGATAAGTAAACACAAAAATAGTTTTCGCGAAATACTCGCCAAGCTTAATATAATTTGAATTGACCTCAATGCCGGAGGGAGCGATAACCTGCGCCACGTCCGCGCTTGACGCCTCATATGGTTTTGGAATGTTAAGTTTCATAAGACCAACGCGAATAACACGAAATTCAATACGAACAACACGAACTTAAAATATAAATTTGGGATTTATGATGCGTTTGGGCTTGAGATAATACTGTCTAAAATTTACAAGAAGACCTAATTGAAGATTAGCACATTCAAGATAACGCAACACCTGATAATAGTCCCCCTTCAAAAGCAGGGGCTTTGCCTTCAATTCTATTAAAATTAAGTTTTCTACTACGAAATCCGCCTGATTGACGTCTGTGCCGGTACGAGTAAGAGTTTTTTCCCGAGTATAAGAAATGTTTCTTTCAAGAAACAAAGACTCAAGTAAATCCCCATACTGTTTCTCTCGGGCATATCTTCCAAGCTTGTCGTGAGCCCTATAAAAAATCCCGCCCAATACATAAGAGAGTTCCTTGTGGAGGATATCGTTGCGGACAGTAGAAGGAGTATGTATGAGCGCGGTCTGCATAGTGTTCGTGTTGTTCGTGCCTAGTTCGTGTCGTTCGTGTTGGGCCCAGCTATTGCAAAGCCTTCCTTCTCAATAAGCTCGGGATTGTAAAGGTTATAAAAAAGTTCCGCGATCTCATCATCGTCAAGCGGATGAGCGTGCAGTCCGATGCCCTGCAATCCGCTGGAAACCTCATCAACGCGCGCCTCAAGCTGTAAAAGGGCTTTTTGGTCCTCAATTCGCTCATCCGTCTTCGCTTTTGTCGGAGAAGGCCTGAATATATTCATAAATCCTTTTGTCGGAGAGGCAAAAGCAGCCGCGTCATACGGCACGACGACAAAGAAAGATTTTGTAACGATGGGGTTTTCCTCCACAAACGAACGGATAAAGTTCATATAATCCTCAATTTGTATCTTTAAAAGTTCGTTCTCTTCCTCGGCTCTGCGCTCCTCAATCTGCCGAAGGTAAGAAGAAACATTCACCTTTCGGGAGTGGATAAAAAATTGAACCGAGAAATCAAGTGTGTTCAAAAATGCCTGATAGGAACGAAGAATAATCTCTCTCTCCTCTTCCGATTTCAAATCAAAGTTAATTCCGGAAACCGCGAGAACCCGGCGAAACCCGCCCCTCTTAAGACGAATCACGCCGTCCTTAACGTCTTTCACGTCAACAAATTGTTGCGTCGCCGGAATCATTCTATCCATATCTATATTCTAGCGAATATAATCTCTAAATCCTAATCTCTAAATCTTAAACAATTTCAAATATCAAAATACGTTTTTGAGATTTTGATTTTGGATTTGTTTAGAAATTAGAACTTAGAGCTTAGAGATTAATGTTAGTAATCTACTCGTTTTGCCACCTCCTCCTCGCCCGTCAAATAGCGCACCCTCTGATACCGCGCCCGTTCCTGTTCCCCCTTAATTTGGTGAGGAGTTCGGGAGGTCTTCGTGGTAACAAAAAGCGTGATAGCCTTTATCTTTTCCTGCATATTCATCTTTCGGCGCATCGCTTCAATTTTTTCCAAGCCCGAGGTGTCAATGGTGGAGTATTTCACCTCCTCCCGTCTCCACGCGTAAACCCGAGGCTTCCACGCATATCCAAGAGCATGAAAAAGCACGTAAATTAAGTCCTTGCCGTGTATTTTGATAAACGCGAGGGCGAGAGCGAATGCCCCGAGAAAAATGGTAATGATAATCCAAAGAAAGTAAGTGAAGACGCGAAACGAAAGCGCGCTCACAGCCACCGCTCCGGCAAGATATAAAAATTGCGGTAGGGTGAGGGGCCCGACAACTTTGGATTTTTGCTCAATAAATTGAGGAACTTGGAAGGTGGACATAACAAATAGTAATATGTAAGCTCTAAATCCTAATCTCTAAGCTCTAAACAATCTTCAAATTCAAATATCAAAACTGCTATTTTGATTTTTCTATAATTGAACCAAAAATTTTCATAAGTTCCGTTGCTTCAATTATAAGGCATTTCTGTTCTTTTTCCTGCGTCTCACTTGATTCAGAAAGCCGTAGCCAATAAATAGTTTCTTTAGCCTCCTTACGACAGATTTTTATTCTTAGTACAAAATCCTTTCGGCTTAATGCCTCGTTTGCTTCAATAAAGTTTGCTCCCACAGAACCTGACGACCGAATCCCTTGTCGGCTAATTTCAGCATTGGGGAGAGAGCGAGAAAGAAACTTAAAATATACAATAGAGCGTTTAGCAAAAAGAAATGTTCGTTCCTCTAAATCGTAAGGTTTCTCCTTTTGATTTTCTAACATTTGAGATTGTTTAGAGATTAGGGCTTAGAGATTAGGATTTATGATTTATAGGTGTACCGTATTCCCATCTATTATAACCCTATCCAAATCTTTTTGTTCGCCGGAGGGGGGTGGCTTTGGGAAGGAAAAAGGATTTTTGGTAATTTTAACCTCTCCATGTTCTTCCTGCGTAATCTCATGCGTGGGAGAAACAAGCTTTTCCTTAAGGTTCGCCGGTTTGAGTTGTTCGTTCGTCGTCTTTGTAGGCCTGTGGTGAGCCTGCCGAATCCATTCGGATGTATTCGTAGTTTCGGATCGCTTTATGGTAAACAACTCCTCCTCTTTTTGAAAAGGAGTAACCTGCGTCCGAAGCCCGCTATAATGGACAATTCTTGGAACTTCTTTCTTTCCTCCTCCAGAAACAATATTTCTGACGGGGTTAATTTTTCCTAATATGCTTGCGGTGGAACTTGTTTGCGGTGAGTCCGCCGGCTGGCGGAGCGAATCCGCCCGTGGCGAGCTTGCCCCGTTAGAAGCAAGGTTTCTAACGGGGCTTGCCGAATCCACGCCCCCAGAAACTTTTGCTTGTGGAACGGAACCTGAAACAGGAGGTGTCGGAGACGAGGGTTTTCCAAAGAATCCAAAAGGCAAAGAAAAGCCTCTGCTCGGACGCTTGGAGGCTGTGTCCGCGGAAGTTTCCTCGTGATAAAGAACGAACGGCTTTTCGGAATAGACCTCCTTCGTATTCGCAGATTGGTAGTCATTTGTAGATTCGGATAATTTGTAGTTTGGCGGGTTTGCGTCGGCTTCTTTTCTAAAGAAGTGTTTATCCCACGCCTCCTCGCGCGTCATGCCGGAAACTTGCGGTTTCTTTTGCAAGCCAAGAAGCGTCGTGTTGATAGCAACCCCCTCCTCTTTCTTTGGAAGAGCGTCGGAAAATACGGGAAGAGGAGAGGGATTTTTTATAGGAGAAGGAGCGGAAACGCCCGGAACATAAGGCTTATAATTTCTAATAATATCCTGCGAAACAGGCTCAAAAATCTTTAGGTTAATTTCTTCGCTGATAGCATGCGCGATAGCATCGTCAATGTTCGTAACTGCGCGAGCCTCCTTCTCAAAATCATGAGGATGAAGAAAACCAAGAATAACGTCTCCTGAAAGGACGGCAAACAATTTTGTCTGCTCTTCAGAAAGTTTCTTTCCCTCGCAAATACTCCACACCGTATCTCCCGTTTCAAACGCGAAAAACCTCTCTTTCAAAATCTTTGGAAGAGAATCAATTCGTTCGGAATAATATTCTAATGGAACCTGTTGCATATTTTTAGTGCGGCATATTGTTGGGCTGTTGTGGAGGCGGCTGTGGAGGTTGCTGCTGCCGCTGTCTCCCTTCACTGCCAAAAGAAGGGTCAAATTCGGGATTAATCCCCGCGAGACGGCGGTCAACCGTACGTTTAAGAACATCTTCTATTCTATTTTTCAAGGCTTTTTCATCATTAGGCAACGTGTCAGCAACTCCTTTAACAGCCTCTTGAACGACATCAAAATTTTTCTGCTTTACGCCCATAAGAAGTTTTGAAATATCGCCGGTATTATTTTTTACAATACCATAAGCTTGAGCCTCTTGTATCTGTTTTGCGATAGCATCATTTTGCATGCCAAAAGGATTTTTCCCGAAAGCGTCATTAATTTGAAACTTCCCCCAATCAGCTGAAGACCAGCTGGAAAAAAACTCCAAAGATTTTTGTTTCAGTTCGCCACTTAATTTTTCAAGATCAGCGGCATATTCCGCGCTTTTTTCATCTAACTTCTCAATTTGACGCGAAAGTTCCGCCATCTCCGTGTTTAGTCCACGCGTCTTCTCCATATCTTTAAATGCCTGTCCCTTTCCCATGCGAGCAAACAAGTTTTTGTAAGGGTCATCAATATACTTATCCGAGTTCGGAATCATATCAATATTTTTATTCTTAGAAAGCTTCTCAAGCGCGTAAACCAAATCCGAACCCCCAAGAGTACTAACAAGGTTGGCAAGCCTCTCGTCGCTAAGCCCTCCAAGCTTCTTGTTTGATGCCGCGGCAAGCTGTGCTTCACCATGCCCCCCAACACGATTTGCAAGCCCCCCTAAAGATTTGATTCCAAGAGCGGTTTTGGCAAAATTGCCAAAAGGGGTTTTTCCATCTTTCTGCATTGAATTGGTAAGCTTTTTCCCCAAAGCACTTCTCGGAAAAGCGGTTCCAGCCTGAAGCCCCTTTCCAAGAGCCCACTTCTGCCCCGTCTTCTGCCCCTTCTTCGCGAGCCCGATTGCTCCCGCCGCTCCCGCGATTCCCAGCCTCTTTGCTATAACAAGCGCGCCAAAAAGAAAGCCGGTAAGAACAACCATTTTCACTCCCTGTCCGATAATGAGAGCCATGGGCCCGTTTCCTTGGAAAAACCCGTCGGCGGACTTCTCTGACCCGGAACTTATCTTCTGTACGCTTAAGAGGGCAAGATAAATAAAGAAGGCGGATGCGGGAGCAAAAAACGCCCAGCTTAAAAACTTATCCCACCACTCCTTAAAATAGCCCTGCAACGAAGGGACGACCCAGAAAAGCCACGTAAGAGGGGCAAGAACAAGAAGAAAAGATAAAACAATAAAACGAAACAAAAACATAAGCGCGAGAGCGAATAGGACAAACGCCGCGACATAGGTAAACAAAATGGAAAATAATTGTTGCGTAAGAAAACCGACAGCATAGTCAGTAATGCCCGGATTTGGAGCCTCTAAATCAAAAGGAGAGGGCTCTCCCGGGTCGCCAAGAAGTTTTTGGGGGTTAAACGCGCCGGAGATGGTTTCGACAACCTCCTGAAAACGAAAATTGCCATCGGGGGAAGAGATGCCTGCGACGGGAGCAAAAAAGAAACGGGTCATGGTGTGCGAAAAATCAAGCACGACTCCGGAAATTGTAAGGCTGAAATTTACGAGAATAGCCGCGGCAATAAGTTTTGGTAAAAGCGCCTGCGCTCCATACTTGCTTCCGCTTCGCAAGATGGTGCCGATTGCGATAACAATCATAACAAGAACAAAGCCGAGGTTCGCGAGATCTCTCGTAATTCCCCAGCCGGTCAGAATAAGCTGGTTGGACCCCGCGTCAAGAATCCTAAAATTCAATTCCAAAAAGAAGTTGGTAAAATATCCGCCGACGACAAAAAGCATTCCGCCAACATATTTAATAATGACGAAAATTAAAAAATATTTGGTAATCTCTCCCACAGCGCCTAGAACCAACGGCAAAAAAGCAAAAGCCGGAGAGGGGAAAAGAAGAACAATTCCCAGAAGAGGCAATAATCCGATTAAATATGTGCGAAAACGTTTGAACATGCGTTCTGTTTTTCTCCTTCAGTTTATCGTAACTTACCAACTTATAAACTTGTTAACTTATCATAACTCGTCGTAACTTACCAACTTAAAACTTACAACTTATAACTTACAACTCATTCGCTCTCTACTCCACCTCATCAATCAGAACCGTGGAACAGACATACGGCGGGCTGTTTATTGTACACTCACTCAATCTCTTCTTCGCCTCCTTCAGTCGCGCGGCAAGCGTCTTTGTCCACGTTTCATATATTTGAAGAAGCCGACCTGCCTCGCTCCCAACGGAGGTGAGTTGGGAAAGAAGCCGTGTAAGCTCCCCCTCCGACTTACTATCTTTAGCCTTTTCCTGAATTTCTTTAATGTTTTCAATGAAGCCTTGCGCGGCATCCGTGTGGGTTTTATAAAGCTGACTAAGAGGGCCCGGGCCAAGGTCGGTAATGTCTTGCAAAGACTGTTGAAGCTCCTCCGTTGCCGAACAGGTTGCGGCTCCCTTAACCCGCTTTTCGCAGGCAAACAAACCCTCAACCTTAGCCCCGTCTCCCTGAAGGGTTACAAGAAGCGACTTATTATCATCCTCAAGTTGTTTGATAAGCGCGGGCAGTCTTTCTAATGAAGCTATCGCGTCTGCCGAGCCGGTCATAATAGAAGCCTTAAGAGGCTCGGTAAAATCTTTCGCCGCCTCATATTCATCCGCCTGTGTTTGTTGGATAGTAAGAGCGTCAATTTTTTTCTGCGCCCCCTCTCTTTCTTCAGAAGAAAGGGTTGTGTCTTTTTTCTTTTCTTCTTCTTCCGCGATCTGTCCCTCGCGGGATTTCGGCCCAAGCCCTCGTCCGCTCCTGCTCGTCCTTATATCCGCAATTTTTCCCTGCGCCTCCGTAACAACTCTGCTAATCGCGGCATCAAATATTCCATTCACATACAAGCTCATGTCGTCCGTGCCGGAGAGAAGATGAAAATCAGCCTCAAGCGCGGTATCAAGTTGCGCTCCAACCGTCTTGCCCGGCCATGTAATCTTCTCCTCCGTGCACACAAGCGCATACTGGCTCCTGTCATAATTAACCGCCATTTCTGCCGTAATATCTCTGCTAATCGTCCTGCCGGTATCAAGACTGTCCGCCCTCCAAAGCACGCACTCTTTTACGGGCTCAAAGCCCTGACTCGCGATAGCCTCCAAAGTGGCGGCATCCTTCTTCTCTTGGGTCGCGCGCGCGATCTCGTCAAAAATAAGGAGAGAGAGCCCAAGTTGGTTGTTTTGGGGTCTCAAGAGCTCCATGTATCCCTTCCATCCCCCCTGGGAAAAGTCATTGTAAAAACCCTTCACGTTGCCAACCACGTCCGAGAGCGTGCAGGAAATCTGGTCTGAAAAGTGGGGAGGCTTAAGCGTTAGTTGAGAGCCCAGTCCCGGCGGAATTTGAAGAGGAGAGCAGAGGTCGGCAAACCCAAGCTCGGAAACCACATCTCCAACAGCGGCATTAGCGGCATTTTTTAGCGTGTCTCCAAAGTTTTGAATAAAGCGCGGTCTTCCTCCATTTTGAATCCAGCTGATTGTTTCATCCACAAGCGAATCAAGCATCCGCTTCTTAAATGTCGCGAGAGACTTTTCTTTCGCGTAATCCTGCAAAGCCTGAATGCACGACTGCCATAAAACGGTAGTTGAATTCACCTCCTCCACTAATTGCGGCTCTTCTCCTAAAATATCGCCCCCGACCTCCTCTGCCATCTCTCCTCCCTGCCCTCCCGTAACAAAATTAACGCCAGCCTTAAGCCCCTCCTTCGCCTTACCCTTTACCCACCCCGTGAGCCTGTCCCAACCATGTTTTACTAACCGCGTCGCCTCTTGAGTAGCCCAATCCTTCGCGATATCAAGCCCGCACTCCTTCTTCAAATCAACATTGCTGACACTCTGTTTAGGCGCGCACTTAACGGTATAAGGCGGGGAAGGATACCTATTTTCCGGATACAGCTCTCTAAACTCTGCCTCGCTTCCCCCGTTCCGTCCCGCGTCAATAAGCTTCTCACTCACCCCCTTCTGCCCCACATAGATTCCCCATCGGGATTGGGAACAAACATCTGCCGCCTCCGCAACGGGCAAAAGTGGTAAAGAAAAAGAAAGAAAAGAGAATAAAAGCAACGCCCCGCCTGCCCGATAAATATGTCTGATAAAAAACCTCATATAAAAACTACCTCGTCATCTCCTCCAAAGATGCTTGAAGCTTCGCCTCCTCTTGAACTAAGTCCGATAAACTATTCAAGGCGAGGGGAATTTTGAGTGAATCGTCTTTTCCGAGCTCAAGCGTAGCTCCAATCATAAGCCTTCTCTGCCACACATTAAGAAGTTGAAGATGCAGGCCGGCAAGCGACCGTGGAACCTGAAGCGCGAGCAGTTCCTCCACCTCCGCGCGATATGCCGCGAGATGGTCCTGAAGAGAAGATGTGTTGGAATCGGAAACAAATTGGGAAACTGCCGTAAGAAAATGAGTGTTTAACTTCCCAACATATTTTGTGGAAATGTCCTGATAAGAATCCGCCCATCTCTGCGCGCTCTCGGGTGAGCTAGTTGAAATAGTATGAACATCCTCAAGCGTAAAGAGGGAAAGACGAAGAGGAATCTCCACGCTCTTGTTTATAATCCCCTCCAAAAACGCGTCGTCCGGCATCGTAAGCGAGGCGAGCGCCTCCCTTCCCTTTCCCGCCTTGTCTTCATTTAAACGAAAAAACTCCTTCCCATACTCGCCGATTAGGTTCTCGGTAACATTTTCTTTAAGAGGGTCAATCCCAGGCTCTGCCCGCGGAGCTGTGTCCAAAAGGTCTTTATATGTTGAAAAAGAAATGGCTTGGCGAGAGGGTGAAAAAGCTATTCGGGAAGAAGCCCGAAGAAAATAAATCGCGGTGAGCGCTCCAAAGAAAAGCACGAGAAAAGAAAACAAAAATCGTTTTTGTTTTGAAAACAACGTATGATTCTCCATCAATCATTATTCTACAACATCTCGGACAACTTGATAATAAGAGGAACAGAAAGATTCTGTGGACGAAGGGATGGATTAATTCCAGCTTTCTGAAGCTTCTTTATAATCCTCTCCTTGTCCATTTCGGATTTCAAATTTCGTGCTTCGGATTTTCTGCTTAAGAGCAGATTATTCAGTATCGTCTTTCTCGGCTGTTTAAAAAGCACGTTCACAAGTTTATAATATTTATCATTAATCTTTAGTCCTTGATCTTTAATCTTTAGTCGTATCACTGCAGAAGCCACCTTTGGCGGAGGCTGAAACTCCTGTTTTGAAACAGAAAAAAGATATTCCGCGTCCGCCCAGTACTGCACGCACGCGGCAAGAAGGTTCATCCCGTTAAAAGCGGATTGCTTGAGCGTAACCATAGTCTCTATCGTCTGCAAAGAACGGCTTCTGGCGGGATTCATAAAAGGAGGCTTGGCGCAAACGCGCTCCGCCACCTCCTTCTGCGTCATAAGAACGGTAAGCGTTGGCTTGTGCTCTAATTCTCCGATGGTTCTAAGAAGCTTCCCCGTAATATAGTAAGGGATATTTCCAACGAGCTTGTAGCTTATAGCTTTCAACTTGTAGTCTTTTGAAATCTCGGGGAGAACTTTGAGCGCGTCGCCCTCAATAATAATGTGTTGCGCGTTTGAAAATTGATGTTTGGAAATTGATTGAAAACTACTCGCAAGAGCTCTTGCGAGCCTCTCATCTTTTTCAATTGCCACAAATTTTGCAATCTTGAAATTTTGCAATCTTGCAATAATTTCTCGCGTCAAAGCCCCCCTCCCCGGCCCAATCTCAATAACAAAATCTCCTTCGGCAAGCTGAAGCGCGGAAATAATACGTTCTATAACCGTGGGATTCTTCAAAAAATGTTGTCCTAATCTTGCGCCCATAGCAAAAAAGCTCTAAATCAACCGAGATTCTAATATTAACCGACTCTATTAAAAGCTTCCAAACCCCTCAATAACGTGATATGCTATCCCCACGTATGGTAGCAGAACCTTGGCGTACTCTAAAGAGAAATCTGAATTCGGCAAACATCTGGTCTCTTGTTCTCATTTGCGGTGTTGTTATAGGCGGTAAAACAACCCTCGATAATAATCGGGGATTTTCGTTATATAACGGAACACAGACGGAAAAAGCGAAAGAAACACTCGCGGGGAAAACGTTTTTTGAAGACGCGGGAGCGGTAAAAAGTATTTCGTCAGACGAAGAAAAGGAAAATAAAAGAATAAACACGGAAAAAGACGGAACAATTGTCGGATATGGAGCGCCGGAAGGAGAGGAAGAAAGCGGAATAAGGATATATAAAAGCAAAAAAGGAGATACGATTTCAGAAATCGCGGCTCGGTTTGGAGTCTCAAAAGAAACAATATTATGGGCAAATCCGGAATTAAAAACCCTCCTACATTCAGGAGAAAAGCTTTTCATTCTTCCGGTGGAAGGAATTTTATATGAAACAAAAGAAGAAGACTCAATAGAATTGATTGCGAGCCGGCACAAAACAACGGCAAGCGCGATAAAAGCCTATAATCAAAACTATCAAAAACTTATTGAAAATCCCGGAAGCAGGCTAATCCTTCCGTATGCCTCCCCGAGCGTGAATGGAAACGAGCCTTCTATTCGGGAGTCTACGTTCTAGCTTCTTTTAGTCGGTACTGAAAAGCCTCTAAAATATGTCCTTGTTTAATAAGAGGAGCTTCTTCCATGTCGGCAATAGTTTGCGCGAGTTTTAGCATTCGGTAATATCCTCTCGCCGAAATAAGGGATTTTTCAAGAATTTGTTTCAGAGCAGTCTCCGCCTCCGAATCAAGTTGAATGATGGAATCAACATCTTTTGACCTCATCTCCGAGTTTGTATGAATCGCGATGCCGGCGCGAGAAAAACGTTTGGCGGCAACAAGGCGGGCTGATTGTACTCTTCGGCGAAGCTCCTCGTCCTCTTCCTCGTCTCCGCGCGAAATCATTCGTAACTCTTCAATAGGAATGCGCGGAATCGTAAGCTGAATGTCAATTCGGTCAAGAAGAGGCCCCGACAATTTTTTTTGATACCTGATAATTTCATGCGCCGAACAACGGCACTCGCGGGAAGAATCCTCAAAATATCCGCAAGGACAGGGGTTCATGGCGATAACCAGCATAAATCGCGCGGGAAAAGAAAGGGATTTTTTCGCGCGCGCGATATGAACCTCTCCGCTCTCAATAGGTTGTCGCAATCCCTCAAGAACGTCTCTGCGAAATTCCGGAGCCTCGTCAAGAAAAAGAAGTCCGCGATGAGCGAGGCTGATTTCCCCGGGACGTGGCTCCTGCCCCCCTCCGATAATGGAAACAAAAGACGCGCTGTGATGGGGAGACCGAAACGGACGATAAGAAACGCAGGGAGCTTGCTTGTTAAGTCCGTTCGCGCTGTAAATTTTGGTAATCTCAATAGTTTCGGAAAGCGAGGGAGGGGGAAGAAGAGAAGCGAGGGCTTGCGCGAGCATTGTTTTTCCGGTTCCGGGAGGTCCCGAAAGCAAAACATGGTGTCCGCCCGAAGCCGCGACAAGAAGCGCCCTCTTCGCGAACTCCTGCCCCTTAATTTCGGAAATGCGCAAGGCGGAAGGATGGTAGGTTGGTTGTGTTTCGGTGAGGGGCTGGGGAGAAACAAGAGAGCTTCCTTCCAGATGAGAAACAAGCTCTTGAAGCGTGCTGATTGGAAAAACAGTAACTCCCTCAACAATCGCCGCCTCCATCGCGTTCGCGACAGGGACGAAGACATTTTGAATGCCAAGCTCTCGCGCGAGAAGCGAAGTATTCAAAGCTCCTGGAATGGGGCGAAGCGACCCGTCAAGAGAAAGCTCCCCCGCGAACATCTTGTCTTGTGTTTCAAAAGGCCTCATCTGTTCGCTCGCGAGAAGATACGTAAGAGCGATAGGAAGATCAAATCGGGAACCGGTTTTTTTAACGTCAGCCGGAGCGAGATTGATTGTAATCTTCCGATTCTCTTTTGAGGGAGGTCGGATACCACAATTCTTCAGGGCGGAATTAACGCGTTCCTTCGCTTCGGTTACCGCCTTATCGGCAAGCCCGACAATATGAAACGAATGAAGGCCGACATTAAGGTCGGCCTCCACCTCAATCAAATGAGCGTTAATACCGTCAATATCGGCGGAAAAAAGTTTCGGTATAGTCCGCATGAAACAAACGTATCTAGAGGGATTTACACGACTTGCAAAGAGATGATTCTGGCTCCGCGTCCAAAACCGCTCCTCCTATTTCTCCTCCGCACTTTTCACAAGTTCCGTAGACTCCTTCTTCAATGCGGGCAAGAGCCTTTTTAATATGCGTAATCTTGTTGTGCAACGCCTCCTGAAGCCCAAGATACGTAGCGGTCTCTTCCGCTTCGTCTGCCTCCTCATCTTCCTCCTTCCCCGCACCGTCTCGGAAACGCAATCCCTTCGCGTACGTGGAAAGCTCCTCCTCAATTTTTTTCTTCTCGGAGAGGAGTTTTTCTTTGTATGTGTCAGTATTCATAAGCTAATGCTATCATGCTAAACTACAAAAGAAAATAGAAGCGCCATTAGCTTCTATTTTTTAGATTCTAGATTCTAGCTTCTAGATTCTAGCTTCTAGTCGTCAGCTCCCCAACTTCTTCGCGGTCTCCTGAATCGCGGAATAATTTGTGCCAATAAGAAGATACGAGTCAAACCAAACATAATTTAAGGCGGCGCCCGACTGGGTAAATGTGGTGTATCTCCCGGAAGTTCCAATCACCTTTCCGTCCTGCCACATTCCGGTGCCTCCCGGAGAGGTAAGAAAGAAATTACCAAGCGTCGCGGCGTTTACAGTTTCAATGCGGGACACGTCTTGTTTGGCGAGGACGGAATCTCCCGCGGAAAGCGCTTTCAACACATAAACAGGCCAGCTTCCTTGAGCGTTTGTGTAAATCGCGAGCGTAAAATCCGTTTCAAAGTAAGAAAGCAACTCCTCCGTAAACAGTTCGGGAGAAATAAGCTTCGCGAGGCTGGGAAAAAGCACGGATCCCTGCGAAGTTTGTAGAAGAACCTCCTTTAAACTTGGAGTGGAGGCCGTCCCAAATCCAAGCGCGCTTCGGATTGAATTCAAACTAAGAGACCCGAGTGTAACTGGCGTACCAGCTCCGAGAGAACTTATCAGATAGGAAACGTGAGAAGGGCGAGTGGGAAGAGAGGGCTGTTGAGCAGAAGTTGGCGCGGGTTGAGAAGAGGTTGGAGTGATTGCGGGAACCAATCCATTAGCGGGCTGACCGTCCAAAGGAACCTCTTCTTGAACTTCAAGAGCCGGAGCTTCTGGGGGCGTAGGAGTTGTGTTTTCGGAAACATCCGGAGGAGGCGTGCCATAAAAAAGAGGGAAAACAAAGAAATATCCAAGCGCGCCGGCGCCCACAACAACAATAATAGAAATAATAAGAGCAAAGAGCCCGCTCTTTTTAGTTCTCACCCCCTTAGTTTTAGAAGATAAAGGCGTTGTGGGAAGAGAGGCGGGTCCTGCTCCATTAGAATTTTGAGCGGAGGAAGACAAGGGAGAAGAAGTGGGCGGAACAGAAGAACCTCCCGGAGTTACAGGCTCTTCCGGAGTAAGAAACGAAGCGGGAAAGGGAGAAGAAGATGAGGAAGCTGGAATAGTGGGCGCGGGAGGCGAAAAAGAAGGAACAGGAGGAGTGCTTGGCGTATATGGCTTCGGTGCGCCACCGCCACTTGTTTGCATTGAGCTAACATCTGAACCCATTGTACGAATTTCAACTTTCGGAGTGGACGAAGAAGCGCCTGCCGGAGAGAAAGGAGAGGCGGACGGAGTAAAAGAATTTGGTGAAAAAGATGGCTTGGGAGGGGTTGGTGCTAGTGGAGTTGGGGAAGAAACAGAAGAAGAAGGAGAGGTGGGAGGAGTAAATGGTGAGGGCGGGGTGGAAGAACCGCCTAAATTAGTGCCGAAGCTCATTGGCTTATCGTTTGGTGTGTCCATAGAAATAGTAAATTAATAATTAACGATTAAATTAAAGAAACTATATAACGCAAAGCGACCTTACGATATTTAATCAGACTTTACCTTAATATTTTTTGACCTTCTTCTATCAAACTTAGGCATTTTAATAGTAAGAACGCCATTTTTTAATGAGGCAACGGCCCTATCGGGGTCAACTTCTTGAGGGAGCACGACAGAACGGGAAAAGCCTCCCCAAAAACACTCTTGGTAGAAAAAATCCTGGGAGGAAACCTTATGTGTGCGCTCTCTCTTTCCGCGAACCGTAACGGCCTCTTTAGTAATGTTAATTTCTAAATCATCAGGGCTGACACCCGCGACGGCAGACTGAACATAAACGTTATCCTCGTCTTGAAACACGTCAATCGTAAGCTGTCCCTCCGCCTCGTCGTCAAAGTCGGAACGAATACTTTTCTTCTCGCTTGGTTCATCGGTATCAATCTGAAGAGTCATGGGAGAAGCTTTCGCTTTCGCAAGCTCGGCGAAAATATCATGCTCGTATGTTATCTCATCATCCATAATACAAACATTATATCATATTAAAATATATTCGCGCGAGCTTTGTAAATCTCTCTCCCCTATCAAACTCGTTCAAGAATGTTTCAAAGCTCGCCGCCCCGGGAGAAAAAAGAACAATCGAGTCGCGGCCAACACGCTCTTTTACCGAACGAATAAGAGGTTCAAGTTCTGAAAATTCTTGAACATGAGCAAGTCCGACCTTACGGAGCGAAGCCTTCATGTGTTCGGTCGCGCTTCCTTTAAGGAGAAAAAGTCGGTCGGAAGGAATATGCTTGGCAACAACTCTCGCCCAGTTATCATAAGAAAGGTTTTTATCGGTGCCTCCGCAAATCAGGAAAAGGTTTAAGGGAGAAAGAGAAGCGAATCTACGAATAGCGGCGCTCGTCGCTTCGGGAGAGGTCGCGGTCGAATCGTTAATAACAAGAAGCCCCCCTTTTTTCAAAACAATCTTCTGCCGATATGGAATGGAGGGCAGAGAAGGAACAAGTTCTCTCATAACGTTCCACGGGATTCCCTGAAGAAAAGAAACAAGCATCGCGGCAAGGAGATTTAAAATATTATGCTTCCCTAGCGGAAGAACATGCTCTTCAAAAAATTCTTTGGAAAGAACCCTCCTCTCCACGCCATCCTGTCGGAACACAAAACCGTCCCGCAAAAAAAGTCCGTTTAATTTTTTAGGAAATGAATAAAGAGAAAAAAAATATATACTCGCTTTTGGTTTCTTCGCGAGAAAATAAGGAGTCCACTTATCCTCGTAAGAAAGGAGCAAAAGCTGGGAAGGGGTTTGACGGGAAAAAACTTCCGCCTTCGCGTTCGCGTATGCTTCCATAGAGTCATAACGGTTCAAATGGTCTTCATATATATTGGTAATCAAAGCGAGGTCGGGCGCCTTCCGCGCTGAAGGAAGAAGCTCTAATTGCCAAGAAGAAAGTTCAAGCACTACAGGCATACAATCTGTATTCCCTGAGCGAAGTCGAAGGGCTTCAATTCTCTCCAACTCTTTCAATAGTGGATTCTCCGGTGTATTTCCCGCGGCTTTTATGTGAGACCATCGGGATTTCAAAAGATGCGCGATCCATGTCGTCGTTGTTGTCTTTCCCTTGGTGCCGGTAATGGCGACAGTCGGATTCCGCGCGAAATCAAAAAACACAACCGCGTCGTTTATGATTTCCAAGCCCGCCTCTCGGGCAATCTGAAGAAAAGGACTTGTTCGGGGAACTCCGGGATTTACAACAACAATATCATGCGTCCGAAAATCCTCCTCTTTGTGTCCACCCAACACAAAGCGAACCTTTCGCGCGACAGCGCCAAGGGATTTGATGGAAGACGCAAGCTCCTTCCTCGTCTTCAAATCGGTAATGGTAACCCGCGCTCCATGCTTAACAAGCCACTTCGTCGTCGCGACTCCCCCGTGAAGAAGCCCAAGCCCCATAACCAAAACCTTTTTTCCCTTAACATCCACCATAAACATATCAAATCATACCTCAAGCCCCTCATTTCTATCAATCTCACTAAACGGCTGTTCACAACCTGTGGAAAACACCATGCCTATCCCTTGACAGTGTAAACCATGTTATTGCCTGAGCGAAGTCGAAGGCATACCTTGAGATAATGTATCCCCTCGACAAGCTCGGGGAATAAAATATTAAAGATTACCCCATGAGGGGATAGGCATGGAAAACACGTCTAAGAAACAAAAACCCGCCTTCCGGCGAGTTTTTTGTTTGCGCACATCTTCTTTATAAGAAAGGAACAATTAAGAGAGCTACTATATTAATCACCTTAATAAGAGGATTGATAGCGGGTCCAGCGGTATCCTTGTATACATCCCCAACCGTGTCTCCGGTAACCGCCGCCTTGTGCGGGTCAGATTTCTTTCCGCCAAAGTTCCCCGCCTCAATATACTTCTTCGCGTTATCCCACGCCGCGCCACCGGAAGTCATGGAAATCGCGATAAAGAGTCCGGAAATAATAGACCCGATAAGGAATCCTCCTAAAGCCGCCGCCCCAAGAAAGAAGCCGACAATAAGCACGGAAACAATAGGAAGAAGCGAAGGGATAATCATTTCTTTAAGAGCCGCGCTCGTAACAATATCAATGGCGCGTCCGTATTCCGGCTTAGCGGTTCCCTCCATAATGCCTTTAATCTCGCGAAACTGTCGGCGCACCTCCTCAACTACCGCGCCTGCCGTCTTCCCCACCGACCGCATGGCAAATGAAGCGAAAAGGTAAGGAACGGCGGCCCCTAAAAGAAGTCCGGCGATAACATACGGGTCAATAAGCTGAAAAGAGACCGACTTGGAAGAGGTCGCGAGCTCCGCCGTATATCCGGCAAAAAGCACAAGCGCCGCGAGTCCCGCGGAAGCAATAGCGTATCCCTTGGTAATTGCTTTTGTTGTATTTCCAACCGCGTCAAGCGCGTCTGTTATTTCCCTCACGTCTTCGGGCGCTCCGGACATTTCGGCAATCCCTCCGGCGTTATCGGTAATAGGACCGAAAGAATCAATAGAAACAATAATGCCGACAACCGAAAGCATGGAAGTAACGGCGATCGCGATGCCGTAAACTCCGGCAAGAAAAAAGCTAAGAATCATGGCCGCGACAATCGCGATAACAGGAAGCATGGTTGCCTCAAGTCCGACGGCGAGTCCGATAATAACATTTGGCCCGTGTCCCGATTTTGAGGCTTCCGCGATAGACCGTACAGGACGAAATTTTTTCGCGGTGTAGTAATCGGTGAGAAGAACCATAAGAACCGTAACCGCGAGCCCGACAAGAGCGGAAAGATAAACGGGAAGAACGTTATTGGGAAAGAAAAGCTTTGTAACGGGAAAGAAAAGAATCCCCGCGGAAATAATCGCGACAGCGAGCCCCTGATAAAGAGACCCCATGATTGTTTTACGGTACCAAACAGCGAAACATCCCAAAAGAGAAGCAATGATGGCGACGCCTCCAAGCGCGAGAGGAAAAACCACGGCATTGGGAACCTTCAAAAGATGTCCGAGGAGAATGGAAGCGGTAAGCGTTACGGCATACGTTTCAAAGAGGTCAGCCGCCATGCCCGCGCAATCCCCTACGTTATCACCCACGTTGTCGGCGATAACAGCGGGATTTCTCGGGTCATCCTCCGGAATATCCGCCTCAACCTTCCCTACCAAGTCTGCTCCCACATCAGCGGCTTTGGTAAAAATTCCTCCGCCAAGCCGCGCGAAAATGGAAATCAAACTTGCTCCAAATCCAAGCCCAATAAGCCCGCCAATATCCTTTGTAATAAAGTAAAAACCGGAGACCGCGAGAAGAGCGAGCGCGACAACGAGAAGTCCGGTAACCGAACCGGCTCGGAAGGCGAGCGAAAGCGCGGAAGATATTCCGCTCCTCGCGGCTTCCGCCGTTTTACTGTTTGAACGAACGGCAACATTCATGCCGATGTATCCGGCAACGGCGGAAAAAACAGCGCCTACGAGGAATCCAAGCGCGGTAACCCACTGAAGAAAAAACACGATAAGCCCGAATACGACAATCCCGACAGCCGCGACTGTTTTGTATTGGCGGTTCATGTATGCCTGCGAGCCTGTTTGAATTGCCTTGGAAATTTCAACCATCTTCTCGTTTCCGGAAGAGCACTTTGAAAGCCCTTTTATAAGATACAAGGTATAAAGAATCGCGAGCGCGATAGGAACAAATACAATATAGTAGATGATATTAGTCATATATAGTAGTAAGTTATAATTATTTTTCTTGAGAGTCTTCACTCTCTTCGTCAGAACTTCCCGCGTTTTCTTTAGAATCGCCTGCGTTTGTCTGCGTTTCGTCCGCGCCTGCCCCGTGTCCCGCTAAGGCGGGGTCTACGAGGTCAATCTGCGCTTGAGCGATGCCTCCTTCCAGCACCTCATCGGGGCGGGATTGCGAACGCACGTCAATTTTCCATCCCGTAAGTTTCGCGGCAAGTCGCACATTCTGTCCGAACTTTCCGATTGCGAGGCTAAGCTGGTCTTCCGCGACAAGCACGCGCGCTTCGCGTCGGGGGAGAATCTCAACCAGCTTCACCTTTGCCGGAGAAATCGCGTTGCCTACAAACTTCGCGGGCTCCTCCGACCACTGGATAACATCGACCTTCTCATTTCCAAGTTCGTTGGTAACTGCCATAACTCGCGTACCCCGTTGTCCGACAACGGCGCCAATAGGGTCAACTCCCTCCTGATTTGATGAGACGGCAATCTTTGTTCTGTTACCGGGCTCTCTCGCGACAAATTTAATTTCAACAATTCCTTCCGCGACCTCCGGCACCTCCATTTCAAAAAGTTTCTGTACAAAATTCGGATGGGCGCGGGAAAGAATAATCCCAGGCCTCTTTCTGTCCTCGTCCTGCACCGCGAGTACGAGAAAACGCATTCTTTGCCCAACCTTATAATGTTCTCCGAGAATACTCTCATTATGAAACATAACTCCGATAACGCGTCCGAGGTCGGCATAAACCGAGCCCCTCTCAAAACGCTGAACAACACCGCTTACAACCTCTCCCTCCTTACCCGCGAACTCTTTTCGGATGGAATCCTTCTCTGCTTCGCGGAGCGCCTGCAAAATAACCTGCTTCGCGGTTTGCGCCGCTATTCTCCCAAAGTCTTCATGCGATTCAAGCGGAAACTCAATCTCGTCTCCCGAAACGGCGTCTTTTTTAAACTCTTTCGCGTCCTCAACAAAAATATGGCGGTCGGAATTATATCGCGGAAGAACACCCTCTCCCTCTTCTCCGGACATATCAATTTCAGGCGTCTGTTTTTTCTGCCCCTCCACTCCCGCTTCTTCGGGAACGTCTTCCACGACGCGAACCTCGCTTGGGTCAACGACTGTCTTAACGAGAGAAAATTTTAACTCCCCGTTTTTTTGATTAAGCCGCGCGCGAACAACCTCCGATCTCTTTCGGTATTCTTTTTTATATGCCGCGGCAAGCGCCTGTTCAACCGCCTCCACTGCCCGCTTCGTCTCAATCCCCTTCTCTTCGGCAACTTGGTGTACTGCTGAAATAAGTTCTTTTAAGTTCATAAGCCTTTTAACATTAGTTTAGAATAAATTACAAAATTAAGTTATTGCTTGAGCTTGCTTACCCCGTGGCGAAGCTCTACGGGATCAAAGGCATACACAAGATAAATATGTTTCGCGCATCAATACCCTTATAGCAAAACGTCCGCTATACCAGCGGACAATACAACCTAATAATCAAAGTATACCCCCGCACAAACAGAAGTCAAGAAAATGTAAAAATAAAAGCGCCTTCCGATTGGTTTCGGAAGACGCAAGAGACCATTGAACGGCCTCTTTGAACGGCTAGTTTAGAACGAGGTACGCAGATAATTGTCTGCGTCGCGACAGACCTGAAGGGTCTTTTCCGTGGCGCGCCCGACGTACAGACGCGGGTCACGAAGAACATCCATCGTTGCTTGAGGAATTTTGTTCCACGCCATTCCAACCCCCGCATCTGTATAGGCAATCTGTTCAATTGCCGTGAAAAGAGAAACGCCTTCGCGTTGCGCAAGCTTGACCGCTCCGTGATTTACGAGTTCGTGGGCGTCACCCACAAACCCAGCAATCTGAAGAGCAATATAGAATAGCTCGGCAAGCACGATATCGCCACGCGCGGCGAGGTTGCGGTCACACGCTTCCTTGTTAACCACAACCCGCTCGAGGAACGGAACCCCCTCATTGTCAGGACGCAACAGCACATCAAGCTGTTGTACCAACCTGATCACAATGGTGGGCAGGTCCCTCATCAGGGAACTCCCAACGAGATCACGTTGGTGTTCACTTATGAGAAGCGAAAGCACCTTCCCCATCTCGGCTTGCACCCCCTCCCACATCCCTTGAAGGATTTCAAAGTTAAAGGGATTTCGTTTGTGGGCCATGGTTGACGAACCAACCTGGCCAGGCAAGAAAGGCTCGGCAATCTCGCCTATCTCCGTGCGCGTAAGCTGTCGAGAGTCAGCTCCAAACTGACCGAGCGTTGCCGAAAGTCCCGCCACCGCAAAGAGATAGTAGGCAAGGGGCTCGGGCGGAAGAATCTGCGTAGAGATGGGAGGGGTTCGAAGCCCCTCTCCTAGATGACCAAGGAGAGTTTCCTCAAAAATTTCTGTTTCCTCTCCCGCTTTAAACTCATAGACCCCCGTGGCGATCTGAGAATTGTATGCTCCGACCGCGCCCGAGACTTTGCCACATAGTCTGTCGGCAAAACAATCCATTTCTTTGGCATTGTGAAGTACCCGACTTAAAATCGTAGCCAGCCAGAAACCGACGGTAATCGGGAGAGCGTGTTGCCCATGCGTTCTCCCAATTTGAAGCGTACTCGCGTACCTCTCGGCTAGAATCCGAAAGACGTAAACGAGATGCTGAATCATTGGCCGAACAACCCTCTTGTGCGCACGCTTGAACTGGAGGGCGCGCGCCGTATCAACGACATCGTAACTTGTAAGGAGAAGATGAGTCCATCTTCTAAGAGGTTCAGGGAGAATCTCCTGCATGATGCGCACAAGCGCGCGCACATCATGCTTAGTAATCCTTTCAACCTCATCCACCTCTGTGGTTGTGATTGAAAGCAGGCGCTTCCGAACCTCCGGAGTCAAGAGCTTTATGTCCTCCCATGGGACAAGTCCCGCTTCGGCGAGAGTTGTTAACAAAGCGAGCTCAACCTCAACCATGAAACCGACGAGGTTGTCATACCCGAAAAAAGGAACGAGAGAATTCGGTTGATACCGAGGGTTCCCAGGCATCGCGAGATTCATTGCCGCCCCCTCATTCACGGTGAAAGGTTTACAAAGAACTGTCTAAAAACATCTTCACTGAAAAACATAAAATATACAACTCACAAAGAAAGCATTCACAGCATTGCGTTCAACAAAAATAAAAAGCTAAAAAATCCCATCGGACTAATTCAAATTAGTTCAAGAAATTTTTTTAATTCCCCCTTCGTAAAGTAAGCACAACCCCCCCCTCATCCATCATCTATGTATCACCGTACTAGTACAGTGATACATTGCCTATTTATTATTTCTTAAGTTTCGCCTTATGGATGAGGTCATTTATTTTGTCCTAATAACCGTAAACTTAAAACTCATAACTCATAACTTTCAACTTTCCGCTACTCCCCCACCGCATTCTCATAATGCCTCACCTCATGCCGTCCGTCAGGAAAAAGGTCAATCGCGAGAACATCAAGCTGAAACCCCTTGTCGTCGCGCACAAGTTGAGAATGAGACGCGACATAAGCAAGCGCCACTCGCCGAAACTTTTTTTGTTTGGCGGCAGTCATCTGGTCTTCCGGCTTAAGACTATTGACAAAAGACAAACAATTCATTGTTTTAACTTCAACAAAAACAAGCGTCTTATTTTTATGTTGAGCGATAATATCAATCTCTCCAAAAGGAAAGCGGACATTTCGTTCAAGAACCTTGTATCCACAAGAACGAAGATAATTGCAGGCAATATCCTCGCCAAGCATGCCAACATCAAATTTTTCGGTCATTGATACCAATATAACAAAAAAAATGTTTCGTGTGAAACACTAAAAACACAAAAAGATACAATTATGTTTCTTGAAAAACAATAAAAACCAAAAAGTGTAAAACACTTGAATGTTTTACACCATAAGTGTTTCGTGTAAAACATTAAATACAAAAAAATGACACAAAGTGTTTCGTGTAAAACATTTTAAACCAAAAAAATCTGCACAAAGTGTTTCACGTGAAACATACAAAACAGACAAAAAAGAAAAAATGTAGCATTTAAGGCATTTTTTAACACTTTTTAAGAAAAAATAAAAAACAGTGTTTCACACTGTTTAACACTAATTGTAAATAGACAAAAATGTTTCACAATGATAAACAATTATGTCAATAATATAAGGTTATCAGGAACATAGTCATCTTTGTCTTGTAACACTTTTAAAGTCTTTTGCCACACTCCTTTCGCTCGTGAGCTCGGGAGTGTCAGTCCAAATCTCATCCTCGTTAAAGAAACATGGCGAAGAGACTTAAGCCTATCAATCAAACATAAAAAAATGTTACAATTTACGAATTAAGATAATAAGAAAAAGGATATTAAAGTATTCGGCAAAGCCTTGCTGGTATAAAAATTATGCAAAGACATATTTTTCGCTCATATGATATTCGTGGAATTTACCCGACTGATTTTGATACGAAGACTGCCTACGATATAGGAAGAGCGCTTGCGCGCAAGGAGAGGTGGGGGAGAGTAGTTGTGGGAAGAGACATGCGTCTTGGAGCAAAAGACATTCATGATGGGTTAGTAAGAGGATTGATAGATGAGGGGGTGAGCGTGGAAGATGTCGGGCTTACGCCGATTGACGGAATATATTTCGCGGTTGGAAAACAAAAATATGATGGGGGAGTGATGGTAACGGCATCGCATAATCCAAAAGAATATATTGGATTAAAAATGATTCACGGAAACATGACGGCGGTTCGCGGCGCGGACGTTCTGAAGTTTTTGGAAAACAACTTACAACCGGAAGAAAAAAAAGAAGGGGGAAGCGTAATAGAAAAAGATATTCTTGAAGACCACGTTTCTCATATTCTCTCGTTCGTTGACGGTAAAAAATTGAAACCGTTTAATATCGTGGTGGATGCCGGAAACGGCATGGCGGGAAAAATGATTCCCGCGCTCTCAAAACATCTGCCGTTTATGGTAACGCCTCTTTTTTTTGATCTTGACGGAAATTTTCCAAATCATCCTTCAGACCCTCTAAAACCGGAATCACAAACGGCGCTTGTAAAAAAAGTGCGGGAAACAAATGCCGACCTGGGAGTTATATTTGACGGCGACACCGACCGCATGTTTTTTGTGGATGAGACGGGAACATTTATTCGCGCGGACTATACGCTTCTTTTACTCGCGAAGATGATGCTGGAAACGCATCCGGGAGAGGCGATTGTCTACACCGTTGAATGTAGCAAAATTGTTCCCGAAAAAATTAAAGAGATGGGCGGGCGAGCGATTCGTACGCCGGTTGGATACGCGAATGTCTGGGACGCGATGAGAAGAGAGGGAGCAATTCTGGGAGGGGAGATGTCCGCGCACTACGCCTTCAAAGAAAATTTTTGTACCGATTCAGGTTTCATTGCTCTTCTTTTTGTTCTTGAACTCTTATCCAAGTCCGGTAAAAAGCTTTCAAGCCTCATTCAAGAGTTTAATGTTTATTTCCAGCATCCGCAGATAAACATAGAAGTAAAAGATATTCCGAAAGCATTGCAAAAATTAAAAGAACGCTACAAAGATGGCAACCTTGATGAGATGGACGGCCTTTCTATTGAATATCCGGACTGGTGGTGCGTCATTCGCGCCTCAAACACCGAACCTCTTCTGCGGATAAACATTGAGGGAAAAACAAAAGAAGCAGTGGAAGAAAAAAAAGAAGAACTTTTGAGCTTTATATAAAGAGGTATTGGACAAATAGTCCTTCCGCGCAAAAAAAATCTCCTTGCATGTTCATCTTCTTTGCGGTTGAATGTATATGGTATGGCAAAAAAGAAACAGCTAAAAAAGAAACAAAAAGAAAAAGAGATTGTTCGGGAAAAAGAAACAATCATTGAAAAAATACATCCCGAAATTAAGCGCGCCATTTTTATTATCGCGCTCGCGGGCCTTGCGATACTTCTCGTTCTTGCCGCCATAGGCAAGGCGGGGCCTCTTGGTGATTACGCGTATAAGGGGCTTCATAAGCTCTTTGGCATCGGATACTATCTGTTGCCGACCGTCTCTCTCCTTTTTGCCCTGACCCTTATTGTTTCTGAAGGAAAAAAAATATTCGGCACAACCGCAATCGGAGGATTGATATTTATTCTCTCCGGGCTTGGATTTTTGGATATCATAGCCGAAGGGAGAGGAGGATTAACTGGTTCTCTGGTAGGAACAATTGAAAAACCGTTTGGAACAATAGCCTCCCTTATCATTATGGGAGTCGCGCTCGTCTCATCTCTTCTTATTATTGTAAACAAGCCAATCTCAATAAGAGCGTTAATAAGGAAGAGGGAAGAGGAAGAAGAGAAGCCGGAACAGCAAAAGAAAGAAAAAGAACTTGAGATAAAACTTCCTCTTATTCCTGAAGAGGTAAGAGGAGAAACCGAAAAGAAAGATAAAAAAGGAGAAAAAGAACTTGAAATTATAGAACCGAAAAACATGCCGAAGAAGGGAGAAATAAAGCAGGCAGAAGTAAGAAACTACGTTCCGCCACCCCTCTCGCTTCTCGTCTCTTCCGTTGAAAAGCCAACGATAGGGGATTTGCGCGCGAACGCGAATATCATCAAACGCACGCTGGAAAGTTTTGGAATCGTGGTGGAGATGGGAGAAATCAATGTCGGTCCAACCGTAACGCGGTATACGCTAAAACCCGCCGAGGGAGTAAAGCTTACCCGTCTCACATCATTGAATCAGGATCTCGCGCTCGCGCTCGCGGCGCACCCGATTCGTATTGAGGCTCCGATTCCCGGAAAATCTCTAGTTGGTATTGAGGTGCCGAATAAGTCCGCGGCAACCGTGCGGTTGGGAAGCCTTCTTCTCTATCCCGAATTTCATACCGCGCCCCCGCTTACATTCGCGCTTGGAAGGGACGTAAATGGCGACCCCGTCTTCGGAGACATAAGCAAGATGCCCCACATGCTTATCGCGGGAGCGACCGGAAGCGGAAAGTCTATCATGATTCAGGGAATGATTATCTCTCTGCTTTACAAAAATTCGCCGGAGATGCTCCGGATGATTATGGTGGATCCAAAACGGGTGGAACTCTCCATATACAACGATATTCCCCACCTCCTTACTCCCGTCATCACGGAAAACAAAAAATCCATAGGAGCTCTTCGATGGGCGATTCAGGAAATGGAACGGAGGTATCAGATTCTTATGGAAGCAGGTTCACGGGATATTAAAAGCTACAACAACAAAATAGAAGAGAAGCTTCCATATATAGTGATTGTGATAGACGAGCTTGCCGACCTTATGGTTTCCTACGGAAAGGAAGTGGAAGGTTCAATCATCCGCCTTGCGCAGATGGCGCGGGCGACGGGGATTCACCTCGTAGTTTCAACACAGCGCCCGTCGGTAGAGGTGATAACGGGTCTCATTAAAGCGAATATTCCTTCCCGCATCGCGCTCCAGGTCGCGAGCCAGGTGGATTCAAGAACGATTCTTGATTCAGCGGGAGCGGAAAAGCTTTTGGGAAACGGAGACCTTCTCTTTACGAGCGCGGAGCTTTCCAAGCCTCGCCGCGTACAGGGCAGTTTCATAAGCGAAGAGGAGTTGAAAAAAGTGATTACCTTCATCAAGAAAAACAATCGGTCGGCGCCGGAAGAAAAAGAAGAAGCGGAAGAAGCCGAAGAAACGATAGAAACATTGGGAGAAAAAGGAGGAACGGGATTGGGAAACATTGATTTTAAAAGCTTCAACAAGGCGCCGGATGAGGACGATGATAAGTTATATGAAGAAGCTTTGGAAATCGCGCGCCAAGCGGGAAAAATTTCCGCCTCGTTTCTTCAGCGAAGGCTTCGCGTGGGTTACGCAAGGGCGGCGCGTCTTTTGGATATGATGGAAGAAAGAGGTGTTATCGGGCAGGCGGATGGAGCCAAGCCGAGAGAGGTGTTTATGTAAAGAACCTTTAAAATGATGCATCAAAAACGCGCCTCTTTCTCGCGTTTCTTGCCGTTTTTGCCCGCACAGCCTACACTTCTTCTATATGGACGAAATGAAACGGCTCTCCCTTGTTTTGCGGGAAGCGGTAAAACAGAAGGGAATGACGCTGGAAAAACTGGAGCATCAGACGGGAGTTTCCGAAAAACACCTCGCTCTTCTTTTGGAAGACAAGCTGGAAAAGCTTCCGGCGGCGCCCTATGTGCGGGGCTATCTTCTTCGCGTCGGAGAAGCGCTTGATTTGGATGGAGAAAAGCTTTGGCTGGAATATCTGAAAAATAATGAAACGATTCGCAAATCCGGCAAAGCGGACAAACTTCCGGAAAATCGCTTTATCTCAAAAATAACGATAAATAAGAACCCGATTATCGGAGCAACGGTTCTTATCATAGTCGGCCTGATTATCTTCCGCTTCCTTTCTCTTGATAATCCAAAACTTAAATTTAACAATCTTGAGGGGGAAACAACCAACGTAGAAACATCCCCCCTTACGATAGAAGGAACAATCAATCAGGGATACAAACTCACATTGGGAGGAGAGGAGCTGTTTGTAAACGAAAAAGGGGAGTTCAAAAAAGAAGTATTTTTAGAGCCGGGATTCAACTCGCTTGTCTTCAAAGCGAAAAAAGTGCTTGGAAAAGAACACACGCTTCCCAAACAGGTTTTTTATGAACAAAAAATTGACGGCATGGAAGAAAAAACACAAATAAAAACAGAATATGTTCCGCCCCTCGTTCCTGTTTTCAAGCTTCCTGAAATACCAAAAAGCGTAAACGCTTCAACGAGTATTCCGCAGAAAGACATACAGCAACAAGAAGGAGTACAATAAACAATATGCCGAAAAAAACAAAAGAAACAAAATCGGAAGAAAAAGAAAGCCTTTCCACTCTCATGGAAAATCTCCAATCAAGATTCGGGGAGGGGGCGGTCATGCTGTTGGGAGACAAACATCACATAAAAATAGAAGCGATATCAACAGGCTCCTTCTCTCTAGATATTGCGCTTGGAGTTGGAGGCTTCCCGAAAGGAAGAGTGGTAGAAATTTATGGGCCTGAATCAAGCGGAAAAACAACTCTCGCCCTTCACGCGGTCGCCGAAGTGCAAAGGAAGGGAGGGAAGGCGGCGTTCATTGACGCGGAGCACGCGCTTGACCCGGAATATGCGGCGCGAATCGGCGTAAAAATAAAAGATTTAATAATCTCCCAACCTGACAACGGAGAAGAAGCATTAAACATTCTGGAGGCAATCGTCCGGTCGGAGATGATTGATGTTGTGGTTGTGGATTCCGTCGCGGCGCTTACTCCCCGGGCGGAAATAGAAGGGGAGATGGGGGCAAGTCACATGGGGCTTCAGGCGCGCCTCATGTCCCAGGCGCTTCGGAAAATAACCGCGATTGCCGACAAGGCAAAAACCATTATCATCTTCATCAACCAGACGCGCATGAAAATCGGCATCGTGTTTGGAAATCCGGAAACAACTCCCGGCGGAATGGCGCTGAAATTCTACGCCTCCGTCCGCGTGGATATTCGCCGCATCGCGCAGATTAAAAAAGGGGAGGAGATTGTTGGAAATCGCACAAGAGCAAAGGTGGTAAAAAACAAGGTCGCTCCGCCCTTCAAGGTCGCCGAGTTTGACATTATGTACGGCGAAGGAATCTCATACGAAGCGGACGTGCTGACAACGGGCATGAAATACGGCGTGATTCAAAAAGCCGGCGCGACCCTTTCTTTTGAGGGAGAAAAAATTGCCGTAGGGTTTGACGCGAGCCGTTTGAAGCTAAAGGAAGACAAAAAACTCCTTGAGGCGATAAAAAAGAAAACACTCGCGAGTATCGTCAAAACCGAAACAGAAGAAGAAAAAAAAGAACAAAAAAAGGAAGTTTAGTTAAAAATCAAACATAAATTAATATAAACATGAAAAAAATCTCTTTTTTTGTCCCGGTCATTCTCGTCGCGGGCATTATTACAACTATTTGGCAAACAAACTCACTTCTGCAAAATCGCGGACAATCTTTGCGGGGGCAACTCGTCTCTTTCGGCGAGCCTGCTTCGTTTTGTCTTCTCGCGGACATGAATAATGACGGGAGTATAAACATTGTTGATCTGGTACACGTAGGCAGAGCGTTTGGAATGTCCGTTCCAATCGCATCAAAAGGAGATCTGAATAAAGATGGAACATTAAATATCGTTGATTTGGCGCTTATGGCAAGATATTTTGGCGAAAAATGCGCTGACATAATAAATGGGCCAATTTCAGTTAATAAAGCATCGGACGATCACGAGGGTATTGTGATTGCTGGAGAGGAAGAGACGCTTGGAACATTTGACTTCACAAACGGCGGACCTGATATAGTGATGATTGATACGTTGAATTTCCAGCTTCTTGATTCATCCTCGTCCATTTCTTCAAGCACGACAGACAATATTTCACTGCTGAAACTGTATACCAAGGATAAAACTTCGGTAGGAAACCCGGAGGGATATTCGGTAGAAATTGTTTCGGGAAGAGCTTATGCGGAGAATGTTCGTTTTCAGATACCAGCATCCAGCACAATAAATCTTACGGTGAAAGGAGTTATGAGAACCATTGCTGAAGGCGCCGACTCTGGTGATGCTTTCTCACTTTTTCTATCGGGAGAAGCAACGAAAGAAGGAGAAACTTTAAGGGAGGCTTGGGGAAGTTTTTCTGCGCGAGGAAGTGAAAAGGTGGTATACAAAACAAAACCAATCGTCAGCGTAACAAGTGTGCCGGGAGCAAGGCTTGCGACGAGCATAATACCGGTTATGCGTTTTAGCATTACCGCGGACCCGGCGGGAAACATGTCTTGGAAAAAAATCCAATTAAAAATTTCTACGACTGGCGCAAGGATGGACGCTCCAATGCCCTCTCCTCTTCTCCTGGGGCCGGAAAATATGAGAATTATATCACTTGATACAAGCGCTATTCTTAGTATGTCTGATGCCTATTCCGCGTCGAGCGTCATCTCCGCATCATTGGAAGATCCAATTGAGAGGGGGAAGACGGGATATCTCACGCTCATTCTTAAAACCTCCGAAATTGTCACGGCGGGAAGCGTTAAAACATACGAGATAAACCTTCCCTTCTCGGACATAAATCCCGTTCCAGGAACGGCGATCGCAAATGTGAGTTTATATCTCAATGAAACAAAAACAAAAATCGGCTCTGCTACGCGGGACGAAATTATCTCAAACAGAAGAACAGATTCTTTTGTTTGGTCTGATATGTCAAATATTGGGCATTCTGAAGCAAGCAAGGATTGGCAAAACGGCAGATATGTTCTGGGCTTGCCGTCAAACTCTATCGTAATAGGAAATTAAACATAGTCTAGTAAAACAAAGAAAAGGGCGCGACGGAATCGCGCCCCCTTTGGTTCTTGGAATCACTCCATTAGCGGGGAGGATTCCAAGTCTCGTAGTCTTTTGAATAGCTTTTTTCCTCACGACGTTCGTCTTGCCATCTCCTAAAAAAGCGAACGCCTTTCCAAAACAAGAAGCAGACGACGGTTCCAAAGAAAAAAAGCAAGTCTTCTGACCAGTCCATGCTCTCCCCCCCCCAATCTAAGAACTCAAACCGTTCAAAGTATAAAAGTTCTCCATAAGTTGTGCAACCAAGATGGGTCCCGTTCCTCCCGGAGTGGGAGTATAGAAGGCGAGTTTATAAGTTGATAAGTTTGTAAGTTCCGAAGCGTCAAAATCCCCAGCTATACTTTCCCCATGCTCGTCATATCCGAAATCAATAATTCCCGCCCCGTTAGAGGAGGGCCGCCCCTCGGCGACCGCAACCCTTCCGCTAAAAACGGAAGGGCGACCTCTAACGGGGCTCGCGTTTTTCTTTAACATGGAAGGCTTGATAAGTCCTGCCTTCCCGACGCCGGAAATAACTAAATCAGCCTCTTTTAATATTGAAAGGTCGCTTGAAGAATCTAAAAGATAAAGTTCTTTTACTCTGCCCATAAGCCAAACGGAAATAGGCTTACCCACAAGAAGTCCAAGACCAACAACAGCAACCCTTGAAGTTGAAAGTTGAAAGTTGAAAGTTGAAAGTATTTTTTGAGTCGTGCCGACGGCGGGCGGCAAAACAAGGTTCCGTCCGGCATAAAACGCGCCAAGCGCGCGTTCTCCCAAAACATCAACATCCTTCTCCCGTGGAATCACGTTCAAGATGTAATGCCGATTCAAATGAGAGGAGAGGGGGAGTTGAACAAGCGCTCCTCCACACCGTTTTGAAAGCGCGACGCGTGAAATTTCTTTTCGCAGTTTGTCGTTCGTGATTTCTTTGGGATATGAATAAATCCGAAAATCAATACCGAGTGCCTTCGCGGTCTTTTCTTTCTGTCGGACAAAACTCGCGGAGGTCGAATCATTCCCGACCAAAAATACGGCAAAAAACCGCTTCGGCACGGGCTTTTGCTTTAGTTCCGCAATAATCTCTTCCGCAATTTTTTTACCGTTTATTATCATCAAGTTAGCGTAGATTTTTTAGAGAACATAAAACCCTGCCTTTATCTTGGGCGATTTCTTTGCGACTTTCGTAAAATTCACGCAAGGCCTGAGCAGTTTTCGATGAGGTTTTTTTGATATTCGGCTTGTTTCGCATAATAAGAATATGACCCAATGTGACAAAAAACAAATTTTTAAGAGTTTGAGGGCCGAAGCGCGTCAAGGGCGTCCTTCGCGTGAAGAGAAACCGCCGTAAGCAAAAGCGCGGTCTCGCTAGGGTCGTCTCGTTCCATATCCATACGCGAGAGCCGGTCTACGCATTCTATAAGAAAAGGGGCAACCGTATCCCATCCCTCAATCCGGTCAATGGTTTGGTACGATTCGGCAGTGTTTCGAATATGGGTTTCATGTGTTGGAAACGTGTCTACCATATGAAGAGCGCTTCCTTTGCGCCCGACGATGGTGTCAAGAATTCCTTCAATCATCAGACGAAGATCCGAAAGGGAGTATTTGTAATGTCCGGTTACGCGCTCTTCGCGAGCAAGTTCGCCCCACCGCGAAATCGCGTTCACGGCGTCCTCCTTATACGTATAGGTATTGTATGTATCGCCATCGCGTTCTTCCTGATGAAAAAATCGTGAAAAAATTTTATAGAGTGCTCCATATGGCCCGTCTTCGCCGGAGGAAAGAATGCTGTTGCGCGCGGCAAGAATTGTATCTCTCATTTTTTTTGCCTCTGCCGGACTGCCGTGGCGCACTCCGACATCCCGTCCAACAGCAAGGTCATTTCGACCAAAAAGCGTCTTCAACTGTTGAAAAGCCGGGGACTCATGCGCCGCCTCGGGCGAAGAAGGCAGTCGTTCTTGGGGTGGCATAAGAGAATAATACCTTATAAAATCGTAATTCGTAAATGTTATATCACCTTATCTACAACAAGGTGGGTGGCATACCCAATGGCGCCGAAAAGCATGAAGAAAAAGGCCTTAAAAAGAGAAGCATAAAGAATGAGACCAAGGACAAAAAGAAAAAAGGCGTATAAAAAAAAGGCCCTCAAGCGGTGAAATGGCTTGTATTCGTTTGAAAACACCGGCCGCATTTTTTTCGTCGCGATAAGGTAGAGGTAAAAAGGCGCGAAAAAGAGAATAAAATATTTTTCATATGGCTTGGCAACACGCCCTCTTCGTGCGAGGAATCCTTTTGGAGTAAGCATCAAGTCCGCTTCAGGCAGAAAACTACTGTAAAAAGAAATGAAAAGGGCAAAAAGCGCGGCCCCGCCGGAATATTCACCCACAAAAATCCCCATGCCGAAATAAAAAAAGAGTAAAGGACCGAGGACGTAAAAAATCATCTGTTTATAAGACGAAAGATGCTCCGAAACCTCTTCTATAATTTTTTCCGGCCGGGCGTGTTTTGGAAGAAGTTTCCCAATTTTTTTGTGATACAACTCGTCAAAACTCATATTTTCCAAACAAAAAACAATCAAAAAATGATTGCTTTCTGCTATATATTTAATTATACTCATAATATCACATTTTTCGTAAATCACAAGGCGTAACACGCATAAAAAACCATGTCCGAAGAACAAAAACAATGTGTAGAGTGCAAAAAGGAGTTCGTAATAAACGAAGGGGACAGGGAAATGCTAAATCTCCTAAAAGTCCCGTCTCCAACTTTGTGTCCCGAATGCCGCATGATTCGGCGGCTCCTTTTCCGTAATGAACGGACATGGTACCGAAGAAAGTGTGATGCCACAGGCGAGCAGATGCTCGCGATGTTTTCTCCTGAAACGCCTCTCAAAGTTTATAAAAACGAATACTGGAAAAGCGATGCCTGGGACCCACTTGAATACGGCCGCGAATATGATTTCTCGCGCCCGTTTTTTGAGCAGTTTGGGGAGCTTTTCAAAAGCATACCGCATCCAAACTTGATCCAAAAAAATCTCGTGAATTCGGAATACACGAACTATAGTTTGAATTCAAAAATTGCTATTTCTGCGTGAGCATAGACGGGGGAGAGGACTGCATGTATTCGTTTGGCGCGATCTTGGGAGCAAGAGAGTGTGCGGACACGCACCAATCGCGCGAAATAGAACTTTGCTATGAAACAATTGATTCCGCGAACTCTTCAAAACTCCGTTTTTGCGAGGCGTGTGTAAGCTGTACCGACTCATGGCTTCTCTACAACTGCATTAACTGCCAGGACTCTGTGGGGTGCGTGGGTTTGCGGAATAAAAGCAACTGCATATTTAACGAGCAGTATTCAAAAGAGGAATATAAAAAACGGCTGCAAGAGATGCGCCTTGGAACTTTTTCCGGACTGAAAAAAGCAAAAGAAACATTTGAGGAATTAAAAAAGCGCACTCCGAGAAAATTTGCGGCAATCTTGAAGTCCGAAAATGTAACAGGCGATGACATCACAAACAGCAGGAACTTGCATTGCTGTTTTAACGCGAGAAACGAGGTGGAAAACTGCCGGTACGGATTTCGCCTGCACGAGCGGGTAAAAGACGGAATGGATGCGTTTATTGTTTGGAACGGAAGTGAACTCTTCTACGAAGCCGTAAGCGTAACCGGGCAAAACGTAAAGTGCTCTGCATTCATTTGGGGCGGGTTTAATGTGCAATACTCCTACAACTGCTTCGACTCAAACCATATATTCGGATGTGTTGGCTTGCGAAAAAAAGAATACTGCATTTTGAACAAGCAATATTCGAAAGAGGAATATGAAGTCCTTGCCCCGAAAATTATTGAAGCAATGAAGGCGAAAGGGGAGTACGGAGAATTTTTTCCGGCTGACATGAGCACCTTCGCCTATAACGAAACGCTTGCGCAGGACTATTGTCCGAAAACAAAAGAAGAGGCGGAACACATTGGTTTCAAATGGCGCGCGCCGGAGAAAAAAGAATACAGCATTACTTTAAAAACAGAAGCAATACCGGAAAACATTGCTGACGTAGAAGAATCTATTATAAAAGAAATACTTGAGTGTGCACACAAAGGAATATGTAAAGAGCAGTGCGCAACCGCGTTCAAAATTTTGCCGCAGGAACTTATGTTGTATATGCGTCTCGGCGTGCCGCTTCCGCGCCTCTGCCCCCAATGCCGCCACATGGAGCGCATTCGCCTAAAAAACCCGATACAATTATGGACCCGCGAATGCCAATGCGCCGGGGCTCCAAGTCATCGCCACGGAGAAAATAAATGTAAGGAGTCGTTTCAAACCCCCCACGCCCCGGAGCGCCCAGAAATCATCTATTGTGAATCCTGTTATCAGCAGGAAGTGGCATAGGATCCTTGTAATCATAAAAGTCCCGTTGTATAATATGTCCATAGAAAATTTAGTAGACTTTCTATAATAAATTCACAAGTTAATTCTTAAGAAAGAAAAAATATGTCTATAGAAAAAATAGGAATGGGAAGCATTGATTCTGATTCCGAAGAGAGTCGCAAAGAGCTTATTGCTATAAAAGGCTTGCCTGAAGACACAACTTTGGAAGACATTCGTAAATATGATTTAGAAGAGAATCGCAAAGAGTTAGAAGAGTCTAATAAAAGATTAGAAGAGCATCGCAAAAGGCTTGCTGTTAGAAAAGGCTTGCCTGAAGACACAACTTTGGAAGACATCAATAAATATATTTCCGAAGAGAGGCGCGGAAAGCATGCTGCTGAAAAAGGTTTGCCCGAAGACGCAACTATGTCTAATGAGAATTTAAAATTAGAGGAAGGTGTGGTTGCACTCATGCGCTCAAGTAAAAGTAAAAAAGAATGGAATGCTAACTGTGATAAAGTAAGAGCGGCTAATCAGGGCTATCCCGATTTTTGGTTTCAAGCCATAATTGCTTCTGAAGTTAAAACAGAAACTCAAAGGAATTGGAGCGATTAGATCTAGTAAAAATAAAGTGGTTGGGTTTAATAGAGTTAGGTTTTTTAAATTCATAAAATTTTTTTTGAATCAGTTTTGTATTCGTTTTGCGAATTCTTGGATTTAATGCCGCCAAAGAAAAACTTGAAATTGTCAGCGGTGCGGCTCCGCCGCCTTTCCGAATTTTCGCGGGGGGACTTCCTCGCCGCCGCAGGCGGCGAAATGCGTTCGGACTAATTCAAGAATA